>ENA-UEQR01000362-UEQR01000362.1-human-gut-metagenome-genome-assembly--contig:-NODE-362-length-31234-cov-11.605578_pt1 | contig 31234 bp, 35 predicted proteins | sample MGYA00242944_ERZ507941 | MGnify/ENA primary metagenome ERZ507941 (study PRJEB26167, sample SAMN06115398) | human gut metagenome | host: Homo sapiens | place: China:Chongqing | collected 2016-06-23...
ATTTCTTGGGTGAACGGCGGTAAGGGGCTTAAAGAATCCCTAGTACTCTAAGCTTTAACAGATCACAATAGGGAAAAGTTTGCCCGAAGAAAAAGATTAAGGCTGTGAAAAGGACTGGACTGGGTTCATCGAGCTGCACAGTCCGTCGAAAAATGAATGTCAAGGTAAAAATAATGAAAACGGTTTTTAAAGCCCCAGTTTTTTCATTATTGGTACTATCTATCAAAGTAAGTCAAAATTCTGCGCTTCGTAGTTTTAATGAATTTTTTTGTCGAATACGTAGTGCTACGCGCCAAGACTTAATTTCAGCAATTAAGGCTTAGTGAAAGTGTGACAATTTCCTCAAGTAAAAATAAGTGTCATTATGTGTACCTGAGAAAATGTCTGAAAAAATTTCTAACTTCGAAATAATTGATGTCGAGTCACATAATTTTTCTCTCGGCTCTTCCGGCATTAACGAAAATGCCTTAAAAAATCCGGCCTTTATTTATCTGACTTCTTTGGGGAGCAAGTTTTCACGAAACGGGATGAAAAATGCTTTGCTTCGTTTCGCGAAATTTTTCGGGTTCCAAAATTTGGAAACTGTTCCTTGGGAAAGAATTAACGTTGCTTCCATCAACCTTTACAAAACTCAGTTGTTGAAGGAAGGACGAAGCCCTAACACAATCAATACTTATTTGGCTGCTATTCGAGGCGTTATTAAAGCTGCTTGGCAAATCGGCCTCATCTCCGACCACGAGAAATTGATTCTTTCAACTGTTAAGCCTGTCAGAGGCTCAAGGAAATATTCCGGCAGAGCTTTGAGCCAGATCGAATCTGCCAAACTAATTTCCTTCTGTAGAGCAAAAAATGAAGCAATAGACATTCGGGATATTGCCATCATCAGCCTTGGGATAGGGTGTGGGCTAAGAAGAAACGAGCTTTCGGAGTTGAAGCTGGATGACATCAATTTCTCCGAACAAAGCATTCGGGTAATCGGCAAAGGGAACAAAGAACGCATTGTGTGCGGTTCCGAAATTGTTTTTATCCGACTTAAGGAGTGGATCAACATACGCAGTGGAGAAGGTTGTCCGGAAGTATTCGTGCGGATTGGAAAACACGGAGATCTGCGACTGAATCAGAAACTATTACCGATGGCAATTTTTAAGATGCTGCAAAAAAGAGCACAAGCTGTCGGGCTTGAAAAATTCACGCCTCACGACCTTAGACGAACTTTCGCTACAAGAATGCTTGATGTCGGGGCTGACATATCTATCGTCAAAGAGGCGATGGGCCATTCTTCCATCAATACAACTCAGCGTTATGACCGAAGAGGTTTGGAAAAGATTCGCGAATATTCGCGCTCCATTCCTGTTTGATTTTTTTACCGCTTAGAAACCTTGAGTTTTCGACACATTTCCGGGGCAGACGACTGCGAAGACTTGAAACAATAGAAATAGCTAATTAGGAAGAGAATTATGGATAAGGACAAGAAAGAAGCCATCGACACTGAGCTGGAAAAAGTTGGTATTACATTGTCTACTGAAACTTTAAATTTACTTTCGAGTCAGGTATCCGAGGCTATTATCAATTCTGATATTTCCAATAAAGTGCTCGTTACTGCCACTGACATAGCCAGAATGATGAGTTACAAACCGTTTTCGTCGGCTATGAGAAAAATAATAGAGTCTCCTGATTTTCCAAAGCCTTTTTCCATAGTAGGAGGTGGAAACAATAAGTGGCTGAAGTCACAGGTAGAAGATTGGATCCTCAAGAAGTATGAAGAAAGTTCTTCACTGAGACGCTCTACCATTTTCAGATCAAGGTAAAACAAAGGGTTTCCTCTTGCCTTAAGGCGGAATTTTACAAATTGAAAAAACTTGTCTCGGGATTTCTTCGAAAAGAAGGAGTGCCTCACAACACCTAAAAATTTTTTGTGTTAAGATCTCGCTCGTTGTTGAGGGAGACCAAAACAAACAGAGTTAAAAATCAGTCAGGGAAGTGAATTTCAAGTGAATGAAGATCGCTAACCGATTGAATTTTGAAAAGAAAATGGTGCTCATCGAAGGCACCAAAAAATTAAATTGCTAAGCCGTCGTGGTGAAATTGGTAGACACGCCATCTTGAGGGGGTGGTGACGAAAGTCGTGTGAGTTCGAGTCTCACCGACGGCACCAAGATTCAAAAGCCTGATAAACGTTGAGTTGTCAGGCTTTTTCCTTATCGGTTTCTTCTTGCCGATTTCCGGTCCGGTTGTGAAAAGCGCTCGGTCGGACGAGTGGTCAATTAGGCGATTCTCAGAGCGGTCTTCTCGCTTATTTCAAATCTGCAAGGATCTAAGTCATGGAAAAAGAACTGATGAAAACGCTGTCGGAGCATGGCCGACTCGGAATTGCGCAACAGTTTGATTATTCGAAATTTTTGCTCTATTCACTCATCACACAATCAACTGCGATTGAAGGTTCGACCGTCACGGAAGTTGAGAATCAACTTTTGTTTGATGAAGGCATTCCGCCGGAGAAACACAATCTATCCGAAGTGATGATGAATCTGGACTTGCTTAATGCTTATCAAATGAGCATTCAACTTGCTAACCAGCACAGAGATTATTCTTTTGAGATGCTGAGAGCATTAAGCACCGCGGTCTTAAAGAACACCGGAAGCCGCTATAACACCGCATTGGGAACTTTTGATTCTTCAAAAGGCGACTTTAGGAAGGTCAATGTCAGCGCCGGTTCTTCAGGCAAGTCATATATCATTTACACAAAAGTCGAAGACCGGCTGAAGAAGTGGTGTTCTGAGGTCAACGAGAAACGTAATGGACTGTTGAAATCCGGAGACATTTACGGCAAGTACCTTTTTACCTTTGAGTCTCACCTTGACTTACTAACAATTCATCCGTGGGTTGACGGCAACGGCCGGACTGCAAGACTTGTGATGAATCAGCTACAGATTGAGTTAGGTCTGATCCCGGCAAAGATTCTCAAAGAAGACAAAGCTGAATACATTGACGCACCTATCAAAGCGAGGGAAGGTCACGATCCGAGGGTGTTTTCGTCATTCATGATGGCTTCGCACATTAGAAATCTGCAAGCCGAGATTAGAGAGTTCAAAAAACCCCAAGAAGTTTCTGATGAGATAATCATCTCTTGATCTAGACGGATTCGTGACGCTTAAAATTGAAGAAGTTTGATTTGGGTCGATGAGATTTCGCGGCAATTTTCATGTTTTCTGCATTGTCAGTACCTTTTTCACCGTCGGAGGAGAAGTGAAAGTTAAAGCTAAAGTTTCGGACGTTCTTCATTTGGAAGATAGAAATGCATCAACGGAAGACAGTCGAACGATCCTTTCTGAAAAAGAATTCAAAGAGTTTTTGCGTCAGTTGAAGGAAGGCGAAAAAGATCCCGAGATTCTTTCGGCAAGACAGAAGCTAATGCACCTTAAGCCGGTTTGGCAAGATTGATCGACCTTGGACTTAGATTGTCACGCACCCCGGCCTGAGGCATGATCGCATCAGGAGACCGATTGATGGATCAAGAACGAATCAGGGCTGGTTTGAAGTCAGCAGATTGAGGCATTTCTATTAAGACCTCTTAGTTTTTGGCCTGAGAAGGTTGTGGTAACTCTTCTTGTTTTTCCTTTGCTATGGTTGCCACAGATAAAAGCCAATCAGCTGCCATGGCTAATGCTTCCTCATATGTCCCTCCCTGCGTGACGGGCTCCTCATGGTAAAAATCACGAAAAGAAACAAGAAAGAAGTCGCCGTCTTTTAAAATCTTCGCCGGATAGGAAAGCATGCTTTACACCTTGTCAGGTAATCAACAGAAGTTGTTTCTGGTAGCAAAATGTTTTAGAGAAGATTTCGAAAACTCCGCCAGGATTTTCGATTATATGTTTGTGTCAAAATCGCCGTCTCGTTCAAGAATTCTCTCTTCTGTTCGCACCGCTTGGTATGGTTAAGAAGATTAAGGTTCGAGCTTTTTATCAAGGAAGTTCTTCAGATGTTTGGTTCTCCAAAGATTATGAGCATTCTGAATGTCTAGAAGAAGCTGAGCGTCAATATCCAAGACTTCTTCGATCCTGCGTGCCATTTCTTCTGAAATGTTGAGCTCTCCGTTCAAAAGTTTTGCGACAGACTAATCTTGGAGTTTCATGGCAGATGAAAGCTCCAGGGCAGTGATTCCTTTAGTTTCGATCACATCTGTGATCAACATTCCGGCGTGCGGCGGATTGAACATTGTCATTGTCGAAATTTCCTTTGGCTAGGTGTTAGGCATTGTCTTCTTTGATGTTGACGACCTCGCAATTCGGTTTGTCAATGGCCTTTCAAAGCATCTCGGTTCCTTCTGGTTTTTGAATGCCCCAAGCTTCATACTCAGACTCCAGAAAAGGCAAGATTTGTTTATGCTCGGTCAGCAACATATTCAGGTCATACTTTGGAAGTTTTCTAAGCTTCCTTTTCTGATTAATGACAAGTTTTCCGTCCCCGAAGTTGTAGTTAAGTGAATCGCCGGGTTTTGCATTCAGTTGCCCAAGGAGCGCCTGAGGCAAAATCAGGACTACAGCATCGCCGATTTGCCGTAATTCCAAAGTTGACATCTTTTCTTCCGCGTCTGAGACAAAGGAAAGTTAGGCGCGGTCAGAGCCACTTAAATATTTTGAACTTATCTTGAGGAAATTGAGATTCCCAACAAACGCGATGGCTTCTGGCGTCGAAGGAGCTTAAAAAAAATCCTGAGCCATGCAAAAACAAGAGGCTCGACGAGTAGAAGGCAAGAGCAAAACGTTGCGGCAAGCTCTTCTAACATTGTTGCGTGAAATGAGCTTGCTCCGAATGGTGTGATTTCTATTCTCTCATTACTTAAATTCGCTATCTTACGAACCAAGGCAAAGAGTTCTTCGAGAGGGTTTAAGTAATAAGATGAATGACGCACTGATTTTTGAAAGTTTGTTTTTAATATTCCTCTTTGCGAATATCGCACTGGGTTTTTACCTTTACTTGAGAGAGGCTAAATCCATAAGAGAGCACCGGAATAAAGTTCCGCATGTGTTTTCCGGTCTTGTTTCTCTTGACGCCCACAAGGCCGCTTCTGATGCTCGGCTGTATGCAGATAAGGTTAACGAGATTCGACATCTCTCAAATTTAGTTTTAGTGCTTCTGCTGACGTTCGGCGGCGGAGTCACTTGGTTTTCTACGTTGCTGACAAATCAGCTTGGGAGTGGTCTTTTCACACAGATTCTTTTTGCATTGGTTGTTGCTTTAGCGTTCTTGGTAATTAACGCCCTGTTTCTTGCCATTGCAAAGAATCCTGAAAAGAACAGTTCATATTTGATCCTTAGAAACTTCGGCTCAACCCGCAGCAAAGTAAGTAATGTTGTCTTCTTTGTGCTAATCGTTTCCGCTGTCCTCACATGCTGGTCTATAGGAGTTTCTTCTTGGTGGATTCTTGCATGGGCCGTTTCTGCCGCTCTTGTGATTGGTGCTTCGATGGTCAGCAGAACGGTCGCTTACCCGGTACACCCATTGGCTGACGGAGAATTAAAAAGCAGGCTGGATAAGTTCTTAGAAAAGATTGGTTTTGAATCACAAGGCGTCTTTGCTGCGGATTCTGATCGCCTCGGTTCAGGCAGTGGTGTATTTATCTCCGGCTTCGGAACCAATAAGAAAGTTATTGTGACCGAAAGCCTTATTGAACGTCTTAATCCTTCTGAGATTGAGGCCATGATTGCCAATGAAATCGGTCAATACAAATTCCAAACCGGCTTCAAAGCTTACCTTCCATACTTAATCCTCTCATTTATCTTCTTTGGTTTATTGGCTTACTTTTCCACAAAGCCTTGGTTCTTCCAAGGACTTGGGATTTCCTCCGGTTTTGATGTAAACCACGGCTTTGTCCTGGTTCTTTTCTCGCTGGCGGCTTACGTCTTCCTCTTTCCGCTGATTCCTTTAAGAAATGCTTTATTGTGGAAAGCTGAAGAAAACGCAGAGCGTTCTTCTGTGAAACTTGTGGACTGGAATGCAATGATCAGTGGAACAGCTAAGTTCGCCTCTGACAAAGCAGGATCTGTAACGCTCGATCCGTTGTATCTCGTCTTTAACAGCACGCGGACAGACTCCATGCACCGAATTATGGATATTCAGCATTTGGCGCCGAGGCACACTCGTCAAAGAGATTCTTGGCTGCCGAATGCATAGTTGAGAAATTTTAGATAGAAGAAGAGGCTGCTTGTTTAGTGACATTGCAGCCTCTCTCATTTCTTTACTCTCCAGAAGGTTCCTTCACCGTTGATATTCTTGGTTGAGGTGTTTGGCTGATTGGAGACTTCTTCTTTAAATAAGCTTTCAGGACATCGGCAACGAGAAGCCCCGAATTTGAAATTTGGATGCCGCCGGCCAGAGCTTTATGGTCGTCTCCTCCTGAAGCAAGGAAAGCACCGACCGTTGCAACATAAACCTTGTTGTACTCCAACGGCTTCCACTTGCCGTTCTTGTCCTGCACTTCAACGGACCTGACTCTATGGCCAACCGGAGCAGTCGGGCTATAGGTGTACCTTAATCCCGACGCTTGAATCATTCTCGGTCCGATTCCGTCAACGTCCGAGACGCCGTGTTCAACGGCTTCGAAAAGCTGTTTGCCTGTGTATTTTCTGAGTAAGACCTTATCTTTGAACGGGAGCAGATTATCGATGTCGCCTTGCGTGATCTTTCCGACAGGAAGGGCGGCGCGGAAGTTTCCTCCGTTAATCAACGCAACGACTGCCCCTTTGGGGCGCGCGTAATCCAGCATTGCGTCTGTGGTGACTATCGCGGATAAACAATCACCTTCGCGGCAAGGATCCAGGCCGTCTCTCATTTTGACAAGGTTGGTTCCGACGACTGTTGAATTTCTCTTGATGACAGGTTCTGCTGCATGATTGATGATCTTCGTGATTTCAGATGAGCCGCCGGCTTTGCCTAAACGTACAGGTTCACCGTTCCAACTTGTCGGTATGCCTTCCTTGTTAAAGCTCACTTCCAGATGACCCAAGAATTTTGCTTCGCCGGAAGTTGTCACGATGAGAGCCGGTTTGCCACTCGGAGATTTCTCAACGATCGGATAAGGGCCTAGAGGAGAACCGGGGCCGATGTAATCATGCGTGTGGCCGCCGACAATCAGATCTACTCCGCTGACGTTTCTTGCTAACTCCTCATCGAAAGGTAATCCGAGATGAGACAGAACAATGATGATATTTACTTTCCGAGCCTGAAGCGCCTTAACGGAATCTTTGACTGCTTCGACGTGATCGACAAACTTTGTGTCTTTGCAGGCCTTTGACTGGTTTACGACATCCGGATTGGCTAAGCCGATGATTCCTATCTTCGCGTCCGGCCCGTCAATGACGGTAAAAGGAGAGATGCTGTTCATGCTCAAGGGGCAGCCCGGCGACGGTTTGAGGTTGGCAACCAGAAAGGGAAAGTCTGCCTTCTTAGCGTAGTCGGACAGAGCTTTGCAGCCCTCGTCGAATTCGTGATTGCCAAAGGTTGCGAAGTCGTACCGCATCTTGTCTGTGATTTTGCCGACTAACGGCGAATGGTAATTCACATACAACAGAGATCCTTGGAACTGGTCACCTGCATCCAAGAAGATGGCATTGGGATTTCTTTCCTTTACTTCTTTTACGTATTCCGCAACTCGGCCATAACCGCCTTCGCAGTCGTTTTCCGTGATACAGGCGCTTCCGTTTTTACTGCCCGCAAAGTGAGAGTGCATATCGTTGGTATGCAGAATTTCAACGGTTACTTCCTTTTTGTCATGTATTGACTGGCAGCCTGAGGTAAGGATTAAAGAGACTGCTGTAAAGGAAGCAAGAATAAAGCGGGCTTGGAAAGGAAGGCGGGACGACAACATGGAAAGAGAAAAAAGAAAATCTGATGAAGTTCTGATAGTTGAAAGCAAGAACGGAGTTTGCTAAAAAAAATCAGTATCTGAAGTTTAGCAAACTCAATTTTTGAGATTTTTCAACGAATAAGAAGTTTGACCTGAAATTTTCATCATCCGTAAGGATGAGGCAAAAACTTTTCAAAAATGGAATTTGTAAGGATAAATTTCCTAAACTATTTTTTGTCAATAACCTCATCACGTTAGTTATAGGAATTATCAATGTTCAGAAGAAATCTTTTGGCGTTCCTTTGCGCTTTAAGCATGCTGCCCGTCTCGGCTTCTTTTGCGAAGTCTCCGACTATTGAAGACGGCGTCCTCCTTGTCGGTACAGATTCGAGCTTTGCTCCGTTCGAGTTTTTGGCTGAAGACGGTTTGAATTTCACGGGTTTCGATATGGATCTGATCCGTGCGATCGGTAAAGAACTCGGATACAAGGTCGTGGTTCAGAACATGGGTTTTGACGCGACTGTTCCGGCACTGCGCACCGGTATTGTGGATGCCGTGATCGCCGGTATGACGATCAACGAAAAGCGTAAAAAGTTCGTTGACTTCTCCGATCCGTACTACACCTCCGGTCTGATCATCATGGTTCCGTCGTCCGATACAACGACCAAATCCATTAAAGATCTGGAAGGCAAGAAGATCGGTGCTCAGGTCGGTACAACGGGTATGTTCAGAGCTGAAAAAGTTCCAGGCGCAAAAGTGGTCACTTTTGCTAATGCCGCAGAGACTTTCCTGGAATTCCAAAACGGCGGCGTTGACGCTGTGATTCAGGACTTCCCGGTTGTGGCTTACTATGTTGCCCAAGGCGGTAATAAAGGCCGCTTGGTCGGCCCGAAGATGGAAGCCGAAGAATACGGTATTGCCGTGACAAAAGGCAATAAAGAGCTTGTGGCTCAGATCAACAAGGCTCTTGCTTCTCTTAAGAAGAGCGGTGAGTTCCAAAGAATTTACAAGAAGTGGTTCGGCGAAGAAAACTAAGTTCGAAACAGCTTCTTGAGCAATAGGAAATGGCCCGGATCCGAGGAAGATCCGAGCCATTTGTTTTTTGGGATGCCAAGGAAGTGATAGAGACTTAGATCAAGATTTGTCCTCGATGATTTCGTGTTCGACGCCTTTACCTGCATTTAATTCGGCGATTGCGCGTTGCAAGTGTTTCATGTTGCTGGCAGAGTAGAAAGGATCAGCAGAGACCTCAAAAGGAATCCGTTTTTCGCGAGTGACAGTTTTAGCGAAGATAGTGAAAGCTGCTGTCATTGAAAGTCCCATATCCATACAGACTTTCTCCATATTTTTCTTCAAGTCGCTGTCCATTCGAAAGTTAACGTTGACTGATCGAGCCATTACATTTCTCTTTGTTTTTTTGATATTTATTATGGTAATGCAGTTTTAGGATTACTTCATTACATTGCACTTGCAAAGTTATTCAGCAACGAAATAAAGATTTAGTCTGTTTTTTCTTTACCGCAATGGATAAGTTACAAGGCGATGAGTCTTGAGCCTAGACAAAATTAGAGCCTCCGTCAGGAGGCTCGAGAATTGTTAGTTCAGTTCGAAGACTTTCTTCAGTTCTTCGGTCGTGAGGTTCTCATCGAAGGGAACGTACTCACCTTTGCTGTTCTTGAAGACACCGTAGGGGACGGCACGGCAGCCGGAGCGTCTGTGCAGCTTGGTGTTTGTCCAGACTTTGTTTCTCAGATCTTCCGGCAGTTTGGATACGTCGTAGCGGATACCGCGGAAGTCCGGATCCTTGAAGTGTTCATGCTGTTCTTCAAAAGTCTTAGCCGGATCCTTAGACATCAGGATTGTCGTTCCCTGCGGTTCGGAATGGATGTTCATGAATGAAATCGGGTAGAAAATCACATCGACGTCATTGAGCAGGGGCTTAATTCGGGTAAACAAACGCATGCAGTCCGGGCACTGGGTATCGAATGCAACAACGGCGACAGGAGCGTTGGGTTTGTGCGGGAAGCTGAAACCGGTACCGTCTTTAAGGAAAGAGTCATACATTTTCTTTCCGTCCCAAATGGAGGGTACATTTGCGGGTGCGGCCTGAGCAGTTCTTGTTAAGCCGACGGCGGCAGCGCCTAAGGAAGCGATGAGGATCTTTCTGCGGGAAACAATTGATTGCATGAAATTGAAGTCCTTATTTGAGAAAAAGCGGATACTACTGCCACTCTAATACGGTTTGATTTTGAGAAACTTAAGATTAGACAAAAGTACTAGTCCGAATAACCGAAGGTGAAAGTTGATTCGTTGAATTAGAATTGAGCGTCACCATCTGATTGAATTTTTGGGAAAAACATGACAAAGAGTTCGAGACAGGCTGCAATTGCAGGATATCTGAAACGTGATGACGGCATTGATTGGAAAGGATTGACCGATTACGCCAATTCTATGTATGACGTCAGAGACGAGCTTGAGATTGCAGAGGTAGAAGATAATTTTGATTCCGAGACAGCTCAAAAGGCTATCAAGAGCAAGACTCCGTACCTGACGCTGCGCCCGCTTCAAATTAATCCTGCCGAATTCAGAAAGGATCTTCAGAAGCTTCAGGACGCTTTTATCGAAAAGGGCGTCATCAATGTTGATGAACAGGTTGCCAAGCTGAAAGCTCTGGATTGGAACAAACTTACCGACGCAACAATCAAACTTGCCGGTGAGGATCCGACAGCCTTCTACGAAGTCGCCACGAAAGAAGTTTTAGGCGAAGAAGCCGATGAAGACATGATGGCTGTTATCGCCGGTCTTCTGCTGAACGTTCTTCGCAGATATTTCCAGAATCTCGGCGAAGACATGACGCACGAGCTTTCCAAAGTTGACGAAGCCAAATCCGGCGATGCGCCTTTGGGCTGTCCGACCTGCGGAGCTCCGGCTGCGATTTCTTCTGTCAGCGAAGGTACGGAAGGCAACTCCAACAATCGTTATTTGTTCTGTTCCTGCTGCGGAACTCAGTGGCCGTTTGAGCGCATTCGCTGCGCACTGTGCGGCAACACCAACAGCAACAAGCTCAAGTATGTTTACGCCGATGAAGATCCGGCTCACCGTATGCACGTCTGCGAAGACTGCGGCGGAGCAATGGCCACGGTTTTCCAGGATGCTTTGAAAGGTCCGATGGACTATGACATTGAGCTTATCACGACCGGTGTAATCCTCAGCATGTACGAAGATTCGTTGGAAAACGAAGACAAGCAGTAAGAAAGAACGTTGTTCTTGAGAGCGGCTTCGGCCGCTTTTTTCATCTCTGCGGAATTTGGACCAAGTTCAAGTCGTGAGAGATTCTGTTGACGCGTCGATTGATGAGCGGAGCGGATTTCACGAACTGATATTTTTTCGGGTTAATCAAGATCGAGGCCAGACGGATGGCCTCCGCGCGAGAAAGGTTTGCCGCGTTCTTATTGAAGTAGTAACGGGCAGCGGCTTGTGCACCGAAGATTCCGTTGCCGAACTCAGCGATATTTAAATAGATCTCAAGAATTCTTTTCTTACCCCAGATGGCTTCAACGATCGGCGTCAGGATGATTTCCTGGGCTTTTCTGAAGTAGCTTCTGTCGTGGGACAGAAAGAGGTTTTTGACAGTCTGCTGGGTTAAGGTCGATCCGCCGGGGGCGCGCTTATCTGAGAGCAGGTTTCTTTCTGCGGCCGTTTTAATGGCGTCCCAACGAAGTCCGTTGTGGTGCATGAAATTCGCATCTTCCGCGGCCACGATGGCCCGAATCAAATACGGAGAAATTTGATCGTAGTCGACCCATTGATACAGAACCGGATGCTTGCCTTCTTCCAACAATCTTTCTTGTTCTGCACGGATGTAGGGACTAGAAGAAGGATTAACGAAGTCGAAGAGGATGATTCGGCCGACATACTGAAGCTCGAATAAAAAGAAAGCGAGCAGGGCGCAAAGGATTAATTTAGCGGTCCATGAACGCTTTTTACTTTTAGAGTTATCAGACACCAGAGCTTCCAGCAAAAAATTACAAAAGGCTTACTTAATTAACTCAGATGATAAAGGCTGAATTACTTTCTTGACCTGGAGAACAGTACGTTTGGCATTGAAGCCGTCGTTTGTTTTGACTTGCAAACTTTTCAGGGAAGCCAATACACATGTTCCTTTGGTCCAAGAAACTTTGCCGGTTCTTACTGTTTGGAGAAAATCGGCGTCTTCAACGTCTGCTGCAAACTCCGAGCTGCCATCCCCTTCACTGAAGCGCCAGCCTGTTTGATTTCCGTCTAGCATTGGTGAGACGACAGTCAAAAGAACTTCTGAGGTTATGTCTTTTAGAGCGCAATCATTTTGAAGGAAGAGATCGGCATCGTCCTTCGATGCATTGTCGGCATCAACCGAGATCCTAATTTCCTCAGGATGCTGGTCTTTCGGTTTGGCGGACTTTCCTAAAACGAATTTGTTAAGACGATTGACATCCTCCTCGTCATAAATGACGAGGATTCCATACTACCTCTGCAGCGGCCGTAGCCTAATGCTGCAGTCGGTCTCTTTGGGTTCCTGCTGACAGCGGCCTTACTGCACCACTCATGCCACAGGCTAACCGGGCCCGTCCGGCCCTTAATATATTTATCGCTCCGACCTCATCTGCGTTGGAGCGGTAACCGCAGCCAATGCATGCAAAGGTTGCTTGCGATTTTCTATTCTCTGCCGAGACAAGTCCGCACCGCGGACAAGTTCTGCTCGTGTTTCTGGGATCAACTTTTATCAGCTTTCCTCCTCTCTGCTCTAATTTGTAGGAGAGCATCTGGAAAAAGCCATACCATCCCTGATCCAAAATGGATCGATTCAGTCCGCTTTTTTGCCTAACGTTTTTGCCCGGGGATTCTTTTGTTCCACTGGCAGAAGCGGACATATTCGAGACTTTCAGATCCTCGACGCATATGATGCTGTGGTTTTTAGCTATCTTTGTCGAGGTCTTGTGAAGGAAATCTCTTCGGCTGTCAGCTATATAGCGGTGCAATCGAGCAATTTTTCGCTTTGTCTTTCTGCTGTTTCTGCTTCCTTTCTTTTGTCTCGCAAGCTTTCTTTGAAGTTTTGCAAGTTTTTCCTGCTCCTGCTTAAAAGCGTTTAGAGGTTCAACGAAGTCACCGTTTGACAGAGTCGCAAAACGTTTAACTCCCATATCTATTCCTATTTCAGAAGGATTCGGAGCAGATGAGACGACTTCATACTCAGTCTGTATGCTGACATCCCATTTCTCCCCGCGTCGGCTGACAGTGACATTCTTTATCGTACCGATGATGTCTCGGCTTTTCCGATATCCCATCCAGCCTATTTTCGGAAGTCTTATCTGTTGTTTAACTTCATCAAGTTCAACGCCCTGAGGAAATCTGATGGAGTCGTGCCGGTACTTTTTCTTGTACTTCGGAAAATTTCCTCGTTTCTCGAAAAAATTCGTATAGGCTCTATCCAAATCCTTTAATGATTGCTGAAGCACCTGGCTGTGGCACTTCTTTAAAAAGGGATTCTTTTTTTTCCACCCGGGCAGTCTATTGGCAGCCTCCGAGTATTTGAAAGAGTGCTTGCTGTCTTTCTTATAGAGTGACTTTTCAAGGGACAGGGTGCGGTTATAAACGTAACGAGCGCAGCCACAGAATTGCATCATCAGTTGAATCTGCATTCCATTTGGTCTTAGTTCGAATTTGAAACCGCGCCTAATTAACAATTGTATTCCCCCACTGCGATGACTCATTTTAACGGAGCCAGATGAGTTGCATCATCGGGGAAAACGATACGGCAGAATCTGAGAAAAATTTTGGTAGAAGTATCCTTGGTTCTGTTGATCGTATGCGGCAATCCGTTGTGACGAGTTCTCTATTACCATAGACAAAGCAGATATCAAAATATGCAGAACCACGACTCTGTGGGGCCCTTATATCACCGTCATGAATGACGGTGATATAAGGGCCCTGTTGATAAAACAAAGGCCGGCCAAATTTGACCGACCTTTGCTTGTAAGCGGCTAACCTCATGCCGCTTCTAGAGAATTAAAAGCTGCTTCGACGTTATCTAACTTCTCTTGGTTCAGAAGCCGATTCGCTGACAGGGATAGGAACTAAAGCCGGCTGCGGAGCGAGGACTTCTTCGATTTCGTTCTCAATCTTTTCTTCGATCTCTTCTAAAAGATCTGGCTCGGTCTTCTTCTTGCTCAGCGTTTCTTTTAATTGCTCCTTATCTAATTCTCCGACCCAGCGGCCGACGACGACGCAGGCAATACCGTTGCCGATCATGTTGGTAATCGATCTTGCTTCGCTCATGAAGCGGTCAACACCGAGAATCAGTGCCAATCCGGCAACCGGAATGTCTCCGACGGCTGAAAGCGTGGCTGCGAGCACAATAAATCCGGAACCGGAAACGCCTGCAGCGCCTTTACTTGTTAAAAGAAGAACGGTTAAAAGCGTAGCCTGCTGAGTAAAGGTCATTTGAATATCGCAGGCTTGCGCAATAAATACCGCTGCCATGGTGAGATAAATTAAAAGAATCACAATTCGACGAACTATAGAATAAATTTCAAAGACTGATCCTGCTTTCAGAAAATCCTAAAAATCCAATAGTTATGGCAATTTTTCTAACGAAAAATTGCCATTATTTTTGATTAATTGCTTGGTTATATAGTTTAATTTTAGTATAATATAAGACTATATTAAAATGATTTAAAGGCAAAAAAATGGCTGTTCCTGAAGAAGTCAAAAAGGTTCCGCGTCCGGTTAACACTACTGTCTATGACGCCGGCAGAGACGGACCGAAGCGATTCTTTGTTCGGGAACGGATTGGGTGTAAGTACATCAAAGGCCATAATCCGCAGCCCGTTTACGGGAAGGTTATTGGCTATATCTACGAAGGGAAGTTCATTCCTAAGGGGCTGGAATTGAGAACTGATAAGCCCGACAGTCTTTCCTTTGGCAGCGCTGCCTTTGCTTATTCTGTCTGCCAAACCCTTAAGCAGGAACTCTTCGAGAGCTTCGAAATCAAAACTGCTCTTACCTTACTGACAATCGCTCTTTTGAGAGTTCTTAAACCCCGGGTTCCCAACAGCCGACTAAATTCTCTTTACGAACGTAGCTGGATATCGATGTTCATTCCCGGAATACAGCTGTCCGGTAATACGGTCTCAAAACTGCTCAACAATCTTGGGAAAGACGCCGAGAAAAGGAGACATTTTTTTGCACGACGCCTCAGTAACGTAAGCGGCTTTGAGCACATCGCGATTGACGGGACTCTCAAACAGGACAGCAGTATTGTCAACGATCTTTCCGGCTTCTCCTATAAGTCCCGTCTGAAAGGATGCCGCGATATCAGCGTGATCTATGCCTACGATATTGAAAGGATGGAGCCGCTCTGCGCTCAAGTCTTTCCCGGCCATTGCATCGATGCAAGCGCTTATCGGGAATTCATTCGCGAAAATAAAATCGAAAAGGGAATCATTGTTGCTGACAAGGGCTTTCCGTCTTCAAAGTTGGCCGATGAACTTAAGCAGCATCCGGGACTCCACTTCCTAACTCCGGTCCGACGCAACGTTGTAAATATCGAAAAGCTGGAACTTCTCAAATTTGACGGAGTTCTGGCCGGCACGAAACAACAAGTTCTTTATGCCAAACGCAAAAGCGTTTCCGGAAGATTCTTTTACTCATTTAAAGACACCGGTTTAGAGAGCTCCGAGCAGAAAGACTACTTGAATCACAGGCTCAGACATAACGACTTTAATAATGAAAATTATCTGGGAAAGAAAGAAAAGTTCGGTCTCATTGTCTTTGAATCAGACCAAGATCTATCTCCAAAGAGCGCCTACCTTTGCTATCAGGACCGATGGCTGTTGGAACTCATGTTTAAAAAATACAAATCTAATGAGCAGCTTGTAGATTCCAGAGTGCAGAGTGACTTCTCTGTTTGGGGCTCGGAGTTTGTCAATTTCTTAGCAACAGTCATTACTGCAAAGATGGTGAAAAAGGCCGATGAGAAGAAGTTATTGGACAAGTTCACTTATGGTGAACTCCTCGATGAACTTGAGCACATTTGGAGAAAAACTGCTGCTAAAGGGCCGGTTCAATCTTCTGATCCTTATTGGGTGCATCCCTTCAAAGACGGAATGCAAATCCTAGAAGAGCTGGGATTATCCGAACCTATTGCAACCCTGGATGGGGAACCTAAGCCTAAAGGCAGGCCTAAAAGGAAACCTGTCTTTGTCGGTCCTAAGAGACCTAGAGGAAGGCCGAAAAAGACAGAAACCGACTAGCATATAGTACAAATAATTGAGAAACCTTTAATAAATCGCGGTTCCGTCAAGGTTGAAAGAATATCCGGTCGGGATTACAAGGCCGGTCACAGAACGGCTCACGCCGGCTTTCTGCATCTTTGTGATCATCTGCGGAAGGACAGCTTCAGAGGAAGATGTACCGAGAACGATCAGAAGTTCCTCTTTAATGTAAGCAAGATAGCGGAAAATCGAGAAACCGTTGAAGCGGCAGATTGCACCCAGGATGCCCAGAACAAAGAACACACAGGTGGCATAAAACACCAGCATGAGTTTGCCTAACGGAAGCAGGGAATGAATGCCGTACTTACCGATGGTGAAGGCCATAGCGCCGAACGCACCGATAGGCGCAACTTTCATGATCCAGTTGATCATGAGGAAGAGAATCTCGGATCCCTTCTTAATGAGTTCGTAGATGGGATGCTGAGAGCCGCCTAAGAACTGAAGTGCAAATCCGAAAATAATTGAAAAGAACAAGACTTGAAGAATATCGCCTTGTGCAAAAGCGCCTACCACGGACGAAGGAATAATGTGGAAAATGAAGTCCAGTGTGGACTGCGGCTTTTCTGCCGTTGCGTACATTGAGACCGAGTTCACATCCAAGGTCGCGGGATCCACGTGCATGCCGGCGCCGGGCTGAAGAACATTGACAAGGAAAAGTCCGACAAGAAGTGCGAGCGTCGTGACGATTTCAAAGTAGAGAAGGGCAATGCCGCCGACCTTGCCGACTTTCTTCATGTCTTCCATTCCGGCAATACCGATGACCACCGTACAGAAAATCACCGGGGCAATGAGCATTTTGATGAGCTTAATGAAACCGTCGCCGAGCGGTTTCATTGACGCGCCGATATCCGGAAAGAAAAAACCTAAAAGAACACCGATCACAATGGCAGCAAGAACTTGAACGTAAAGCACCTTATAAAACGGTTTTTTCATTCATTTACTCCTAAGAAATGGGATTATTTCCCGTTAGTTAAGGGTTTTATCTAACAAAAACAATGAAGAAGTGATTGTACGGTACGACTTTTACGTTCTTATGACATGTATCTCAAAAGAGGTATGTGGAAACAATTTGTATTATTTCGTTGAGAATTTGTCCTTTTTGCTAAGAGCCACAAAAAATCCGAAGCGGTTAATGCTTCGGATTGCAAGGTGATCAAAAGCAGAAATTATTCCGCTGTCGGAGAGGCAATACCGCCGAAAGTCATAGAGGCGACATAAGCGGCTGTGAAGTCTTCAGGGGTCATACCCGGAACAGCAAAACGGAACTGTGTTGTCTGGCCCGGAGCAAGTGCCGGAGTGATTCGGGAGACAAGGAAAGCGCTCTTATAGGCATTCGGGTCTCCGTTGGCTTCTTTACCGTAAACACGGATATCAAAGCCGATGTTCGTGTAAGTAATGCTCTGCGGGTTAACGACCGTGAGAATGAAGTCGCTGCCTTTTTCGTTGCCGGACGGCTTGTCAATCGACATCAGAAAAGTAGCTCCGTTAACACGAATGCTGGAAAGCTTTCTGGCATCCGGCATTAACACGGCTGTGGACGGAGGAACCAGCATTTCAAGGTAATCGACCCGCTTCTGAAGCTGAAGCACGGTTGCTTTGAGATCTTGTACTTGCTGGGTAAGGGAAACCGGTTTTGCTTTTGCCGAAGTTGCAGTTGTTTGAGCCATAACAGAAGTGGATAAGCCTAAAGCGGCAGCTAAAAGAAAAGGAAGAGTTTTTGTGATCATGCAGACCTCCGTTAATTTTCACCACAGGATAACCACTCAATTCGGCTCGTGTTTTTTTTGGTGCGCATTTAAGGCACATCACCGCACGGCTCAAAAATAGAATGGAAACGCTTTGTTAGCGAACAAAAACCGTAATAATAACCGTTGAGTCCTAAAGTGTCGGAGAAGATAAAGTGAAGTGGTTCGGAGTGGATTATCGCTACGTGATTGCCGGAGTCAGCGCTGTTTTTATTTTGGCCTATGAATTTATCGGAAATAAATCCGAAGAAGTCAAAACTGATAAGCAGGAAGCACAGAACTCAAAGGCACTCAGCGTAGAAGCTCTGAATGAAAAACTCTCTTGCGCCTTAAGCGCTCAGTCCGCATCCCTCGAAGGCGCAAAAGCCTCTGTCCAGGGTCAGGACGAAAAATCTAACCTCAACGTCCGCTTGAATTTTGCGGGCCGTAAAGGTTCTTCCTTCACGGAAGCAGAAAAGAAATACTTCAAAACCTTCCTTCTCGGCTTAACCTGTGTTGAGACGCCGGCCTACTACGACCACAACATCGGAAACGTCAATTACGAATTTTTAGACGGAGCGGGTACGCGTTTTGATAGTGCCAAGATTCAAACGAAAGCTTGTCTGAACTTCGACAAGAGCCTGAATTCAACGCATATCTCCAGAGACCTGCTTCCGGCGATCGGCTCACTTTTGCGCGATCAGCCCAAGACGGCTCAGCAGCTGCTTAAAACGCCTTACGCCAAAATCCCCGAAATCGAAAGTGAGGACGGCTATGAAGTCACGCCTTTAGGTGTTTCCGATGAAGGCGTGATTCGCTATCGCATCAAACATACTCAGAATCTTGCCGCTAACTTCTCTCAGGAAGACAAACAGCGCTTAGTAACGGGAGGCTTCAACGGCGTTTGCCTCAATCAACAGTTCAGGGACAGATTCAAAGAAGGATTTCCTGCTTACGAAATCGAACACGTCGATAAAAACAATCAGCTGATCGATAAGGTTTTTGTCTCTGAAGATACGTGTCGAAGCGGAAGACCGGACGGCCGCTGATCATTCTGTTGTTTCGGATCCTTCTCGTGATGATTTCAGCCTGTAACATATACAGCAGCTAAACCAACAAGATTAAGACTATGGCTTCAAATTCCACATGGGGATCCAGAATCGGATTCATTCTGGCAAGTGCAGGCTCTGCCGTCGGCTTGGGCGCGATTTGGAAATTCCCTTATCTTGCCGGCAATAACGGCGGTTCCGTTTTCCTTCTCTCTTATCTGCTCTTTACCTTTACAGTTGGTGTGGCGATGCTCATCAGCGAGTATGTCATCGGCCGAGAAGGAAGAATGGGTGCGATCGGTTCCTTAAAGAAAGTGGTCGGCAAGCACTGGGGCGTGTTCGGCACGGTCGGTGTCGTTACCGCTTTTGCGATTCTTTGCTTTTACTCCTGCGTCGGCGGCTGGTGTATCAAGTATTTGATCGACGCATTTACAGGAACCGGAATTGTCTCTAATGCGGACGAACTCAATAAAAACTTCGGTTCGTTTGTGAGCAACGGCGCCTTAGCGTACTTCTATCAGATCATCTTCTTGCTCGCCAACGCGATGATTGTTTCTTTAGGCGTCCAGAAGGGTATCGAGAGACTGGCTAAGTTTTTGATGCCGGTTCTCTTTATCCTCATGCTCATCTTGATCGTTCGAGGATTAACACTTCCCGGCGCCGTTAAAGGTCTGGAATATCTCTTTAAACCGAATTGGAGCGGCTTTACTTCCTCTGCGATCTTTAACGCGATGGGCTTTACTTTCTTCTCGCTGTCTTTAGGTGCGGCCGTGATGGTGACCTATGCCGGCTACCTCTCCGAGAAAGTGAATCTTCTAACCTCCACGGCTTGGGTGGCATTCCTGGCGATCATGGCTGCTGTGCTCGGCGGCTTAATGGTGATGCCTGCCGTGTTTGCCTTTAATTTGTCCCCGACAGCAGGCCCCGGACTCACGTTTGTGACGATGCCGGCGATTTTCTCGCAGATGCCGTTCGGTGTTTTCTTTGCGATTCTGTTCTATTTCTGCTTGGTTGTTGCGGCGATTACGAGTTCAATGTCCATGCTTGAAGCCGTGGTGGCTTCTGTTTTGGACTACACGCGCCTCTCTCGTGCAGCCGTGACTTGGATCACAACTGCGCTGGCCGCTTTTATCGGCCTTTTCTGCACACTGAGCTTCGGCTCTCTGTCCGACTTTAAGATCTTCGGCAAGAACGTCTTTGATTTGCTCGACTTTCTTACCTGCAACGTCGGTATGCCGCTTTCCGAAATCGGCTTCAGCGTGGCCGCAGCTTGGATTGCCTGGAAGGTGACCGCTAAGCAGCTCACGAGCGCAGGTCCCGTGCAAACCTGGCTGCTTTGGGCGATTCGTATTGTGATCGGTATTTTGTCTCCGCTCTTGATTATCACCGTCGTTCTGACCGGTCTTCTGTAATCGAAGACGAACAAATACAAAATCGGCAGGTGAGCTTCTTGGCTTTCCTGCCGATTTTTCTTTGCGTTGTGCCGATCAGAACGGTACCGTTTCCACTAAGAGCGGGCCGATGCGGGGCAGGTCTTTCCAGCAGGTGGTGTAACCGGGACTTAAACGAGCGCGGGACATTTCCCAAGTGCTTTTGCCTAATTTAGAGGCCGCAAAACAGAGCGTATTTTTACCGTAGCGAGTATTGATGGAGTCCATCAGTTCGCAGACGATTTGCTGCTGTTCGGTTTCCGGCTCTTCAAAAAGATCCTTCGTGACGGCGTCTTTCGGAACGACTTCTCCGACATACACACCGGCGCGTTTGTACAGACAGTCTCTGCGATACGTCTGGTTGAGTAATCTCCGAGCGTAATGAATGATTGTGTTGGTATCCGAGATCGGGTGGGGGAGCCCTACGCACGGATACGCGTGCTGCTGGACATCCTGCAGGCGGAAAGGATTTGTGTTTAAGACGATTCCCACGGTATGGGCGACGGTACCTTCGCGGCGCAAGGTTCTTCCGCATTCCTGGGCGTGGAAAGTAATCGCACCTAAAAGGTCGTCTTTGTCGCAGACCAATTGACTGAAACTGCGGCTTCGCATGATCTGCTGTCTTTTAGGTTTGACAAGTTCCAGCGGAATGCAGGACGTTCCCTGAAGTTCTCTTACCGTCATGGAAAGCGTAATGCCGAAGCGATCGCGGATGGCTTCCGCATCGGCACAGGCCAAATCCAAGGCGGTACGGATACCCATCTTGCCGAGGTGCTCGGTGTAGCGTCTGCCGACGCCCCAGATTTCTGAGACGGGTTCGCAGGCAAGCGCCTTTGCCTGCCGCTGAGGCGTTAAGTCGAGCCAATTGCACACACCTTTAAGTCCGGCGTAGTGTTTGGCCAGATGGTTGCAGTACTTGGCTAAGGTTTTTGTCGGCGCGATGCCGACGCAGGTGGGAATGCCGACATCCTTAAACACTTTATCCTTGATCCGAAAGCCGAGTTGAGTCAGGTCGGTGCCTAATCCTTCGTACCCGCTCATATTGGCAAAGCATTCATCGATGCTGTACGGGTCGATGCAGTCGACTTGGGAAGCGATGGTGGACATCATGCGTCCGGACAGATTGGCATAGAGTTCGTAGTTGCTCGAGAAAACGGCGACGTTTTCCCGAAGGCAGAACTCATCGATCTCGAAGTAGGGCTGGCACATTTTGATGCCGAGCTTTTTCGCTTCTTTGGATCGAGCGACGACGCATCCGTCGTTGTTGCTGAGCACAATGACGGGGCGGTCGGTTAAGTCCGGACGAAAGACTTTTTCGCAGGAGGCGAAAAAAGAGTTTCCGTCCACCAGCGCGAATACCTGCATAGTTAGTTGCTTTTGATTGTGTACTTCACGACGCCGATAAAGCGCCATTCATCAAAATCTTTCGGGAGGATTGGCTTGTAGATCGGGTTTGAGCTCTCGGGGAGCAGGCGCAGCCCTTTGTCGTCCTTCATATAGCGCTTAACGGTAAATTCGTTGTTAATGCTCATGATGACGATGTCGCCGTTTTTGGGCTCCGGGGAGCGGTCGACGACTAAGAGGTCGCCTTCGTCCATGCCGGCCAAGTCCATGGAGTCGCCGGTTACGTAGACAAAGAATGTTGAGGCAGGATTGGCGACTAAGTATTCATTTAAGTCCAGCGACTTGTCGACATAGCTTTCTGCCGGGGAAGGGAAGCCTGCCTGAACGCCGCATTCATAGACGGGAATACTCAGATGTGTCGGATTCATTGCCGGAACCAAAATCTGGTCTGTATCCAGCGTACGTGCCGGCTCTGCGACACGTTCCAGCTCACAGCGAAGCCATTTCGCGCCGCCTAACTGTTTGAAAACCGGAACCAATTCGTCCGTGAGACAGACAGAAACACGTTTTGTACTGCCGAGACCTTTGCGGCCTGCACCTTCGCGAGCGCCCCCGCGGTTTTCTTTCTTAACTTTTTTGTCCATAGCGACCGAGCCTTTCGATAAAATATGAAGGAGAGCTTTGAAATAATCATACTATTTCAAAAAATCTAATGTCAAACTCAGGTTCGGCGGAACGAAATAAGTCGGGTTCAGGCTGGAGGAGTCAGATCCTTCTTAATTATTTCCAGTTCTTCCATTGGTAAATCTGATACCTTGGCAATGATCTCCAAAGGAATATCGTTGATGAGAATGAGCTTTGTCACTATGGATAACTTTTCCTCGGCCTTTGCTTGAGCTACAGTGCAGGCATCGACCTCGGACAACTCTTCCCCGTCTTCTTCCTGTTGTGTGGAGAAGTACAGATGTCCAGGTGAAAGTTCTACCTTCATCTTATTAACTTTCCTTTGGGAAAATCAGCCAATTAATTTTTTAGAATCCAAGCGCCGCAGAGGACGGCATAGCAAACTACTAACCGAACAGAAACAACTGCGCTTTAGAAACTTTTGCAGGTTGATTGCATCAAGCAGGATTCAACAAGCTATTTTTGATTTTCTTTAGCTCATCTACAGATAGGCCTGACGTTGCGGCAAGAAGTTCTAAAGGCACCTTATTAGTGAGTATGAGTTTAGTGACCATGGAAAGTTCGCCTTTCACGAATCCTTTTGCCTCCCCTCTAATCTCCCCTCTGATCTCGCCTCGGGCTACGGAGCGAGCATCGACCTCGGATAATTCTTCCTGACCTTCTTCAGTTTCTTTGAAGAAGCGCAGGTGTTCTGCTAAAACTTCGTTTTTCATCTCGCCAGCCAAAAATTATTTATCAATCTGCCGGCAGCGTGCTGCCAACTCACGACTTCACCTTTCTTCGAATTTTACTTTTGCTACAGCTGACTTGTAATCGCGTTATATAGGTATTTCACAAGATCTGCATTACTAACAGTCTTTATTGAAAAAATTACCTCTATCGGTATGACAGCATCCTTAACTCCAATAGGACCTCTGTATTTACGCCAAAAATTGACGGGTAAACGGAATTTTGGTCGTGACTGCACATTCACGAGACTGGATTTTCATGCCCGTTTTCGGGCCTCTTCACACCTAACCGATCCCTCTGAGGTTAAAGTGAATCGTGAAATACGTGTTGGGGCGAAGGGGCCTCAATAAAAACTATGTTTGAGGAGCATCAATGACCAAAGCAGATAAAAAAGACGAAGTAATGAAAGAACAACTCGAGACTGAAGCCCTGATGGACGCTGAAGTCGAGGCTGCTACCGACTGCGGTCCCGTCAGCCACAAGGTCGAAAAGAAAGAAAAGGAAAAGGCTGAACAGGCTGAAACCGAAGCTCTGATGGATGCAGAAGTCGAAGCTGCCACAGACTGCGGATGCGGTTGCGGCTGCAGCAAAAAATAATTGTTCCGAGTCAGCTGACTTTAAGGATTCCTTCTGAGTGCTGCTTATACATGAGCAGCCTCGGATGAGCGGGTGTTTCTCTTGCCCAAAGTCGGGTGCGCGACAAAAAGAATATTTTTAATTTGGAGGATATCGAAATGGTTCAAGTTCCTGAGTTATTTACTCAATTCATCAGCTCTTTTTCCGGCTGCATGGGCGGCAACCCCAATGCACCGATCTGGCTGGTCGTAGATCACAGCGCTCGCTGCCCGCTGCCGATCGATCCGGAAAAAGTCTTTGCCAATCCGGTTACGAATATCGATGCTTTAAAGCGCGCACTGCCGACAACATGCCCTTGCACCAAATCCGTTACTCGTCTGATTAACAGTATTACAGGCAATCCTGAAGCAGAAACTTCTCTTGTTTTCAAGCCCGAAGGACAGGAAGATAAACAGCCGATCCTTATGCTGAGTGCTTCTCCGCTCTGCACCGGAATGATTACAACGAACGCTTGGATGGAAAAGCCTGCTGTTAAGACCGCTGACGGCGAAGTCACAATGGCGAAGTACACCGGACTGCCTTCTTATCGTGATTTCCTGAATTTCCTCGTTGCTCAGAGAGGTCAGGTTTTCCAGGCCGCAGTTGCTGAAAAGAGCCCGAAGATCATTCTCTGCCAGAACATTCTTCGCGCTAATGACTACTTCAAGCTCTTCGGCGCTGATCGCAAGAACGTTGAAGCCAACGACTTCTTCCTCGTTGCTCCTGTCATGAAGAATGACAAGGAAGTTCGTACTTTGGTATTCGTCACAGACATGCTCGGCTTCGGTACCGGCGATATGACGCCTGAAAACGAACTCGAACTTCAGCAGGCCGGCAATGAATTCCGTCACTATGCACATGATGCATTTGGCGACGGATGGCTGGGTCAGTTCTCCGGCGAATTGCTGACATTGGGCAAGTAACCTTACCTTAGTGGGTTAGGACCGGCGTGACGGCTGAAATTTTTCAGCCGACGCCGGTTTTGTTTTGTCCTAAAAATTGAGGAGACAGCGTAACTCACGGTATATTTTTGTGTCTGCGACTGGCAAGAAACAGAAATACAGCCATGGGTTCTTTTTGGATTGTTCTCTCTACATTTTTCATCAGCTGCGCATACGTCTCCATCAAAGCGATGCCGGTGTCGATGGCTTTCTACGAAATCTTCCTTCTGCGCTCCATCGTTGTCTTGTCCGTAGCCATCTGCCTTGTCGCCGCCACAAAAACTTCTCTTAAGACGCATGAACCGCCGATCAGAACGCTCTTTTGGTTTGCGTTGGCTTGCACGGTGTCGGGCGCGGCAGCGACCTTGATGTTTTCGAAAGGCTTGCAGGCAGAGCATGTATTCTCGATTCCTGTTCTGCTTATGGGCGTTTTCACGGCACTCGGTCAATGGACACAAAACATCGGCTGGAAGAAAGGCAAAACGCTTCTTTGCGCTTCACTGCAGTTCAGTGCTGTGATCTTTGCCGTGATATTCGGCTATCTGTTCTTTGACGAAATTCCGGACGCATTCACGTTCTTAGGTATTTTGATTATTGTTGCCGCTTCCTTAGGCGCTACGATCTTCAGATTGAAGTATTACAAAGAAGGCTGAGCCCTAAGCTTGCAGCTGATAGAAATACAAAAGGCCTCCGAATTAATGTCGGAAGCCTTCAAAAATCAATTACTTTGCCGCTCCGGAACTTTGTCCGGCCAGCAACGAATGATTAGACGTTCTTTTCTTGACGGTATTTAACCAGGTCTTCAACCGTAATGATCGGAAGATCGTGTTTCTTTGCGAAAGCCAATGCTTCCGGCAGGCGAGCCATCGTTCCGTCTTCGTTCATCAGTTCGCAAAGGACGCCGCAAGGATTCAGGCCGGCGATTCTCATCAAATCAACGGTCGTTTCAGTGTGGCCTCTGCGCTCTAACACGCCGCCGGAGCGGGCGCGAAGCGGATAAACGTGGCCGGGGCGAAGAAGGTCTTCTGGTTTGCCGTTGGGATTGGCAGCAGCTTTGATCGTTGTGACACGGTCTTTAGCGCTGACGCCGGTGGTGCAGCCGTGAGCAGCTTCAATGGATACCGTAAAAGCAGTGCCCTGAGTGTTGGAGTTGGAAGCAACCATCTGAGGAAGCTCTAAGCGTTTGCAGTCTTCGTCACGAAGGCAGACGCAGACGATGCCGGAGCATTCACGGATCATCAGAGCCATTTGCTTTTCTGTCAGATGATCGGAAGAGTAGATTAAGTCGGCTTCGTTTTCGCGGCTTTCGTCATCAAGTACGACGACGCCGTTGCCTTCTCTTAAACCGGAGAGAGCATTTTCAACACGGGTGATCGGGTCATTTCCGAAGTGGTCGAGAGTCAGTTCAGCTTTTGTTTCCTGCATGCTGGTCATCTTTAATTCTTCAAATTCATATAAAAAGATCGGACAAGGATAAGGCATTCTTGTCCGATCTGCTGTGAACTTTTGTACGAAACGGTTAGCTGAAGATTAGTGGGAAATCAAAATACCCACAAAGACAACCGCAAGAACAGCCATGGTGAGCGTGATTTCTTCCTTCTTTCCTGCCAGAAGCTTCAGAAGCACGAAGCTGATGACGCCGAAAGCCAGACCTGTGGCAATGTTGAAGGTAAACGGCATCATGAAGATCGTTAAGAAGCAGGGAAGGCCGGTCGTTACATCAGAAAAATTAATTCTGGAGGCAGTACCCTGAAGCATCATGTAACCCACAATGATCAGAACGCAGGCGGTCGCAAAAGCCGGAACCAAGGTGAGCAGCGGAGCGACGAACAAAGTCAAGGCGAAGAAACCGGCGAGGAACAGGGCGCAAAGACCGGTTCTGGCACCGGCTTCAATACCGACGGCACTTTCCAGAATCGCGGTAGAAGTCGGTGTGCCAATGAAACCGGCGCCCATCGTGGCGATAGAGTCAGAAATAAGGGCTCGGTCAAGTCCAGGAATATTACCGCTCTTATCCATGAAACCGGCTCGGAAAGACAAGCCGATTAAAGTTGACATGTTGTCAAACAAGTCCACCATCGTAATCGAGAAGAGCACGCCGACAATACCGACAGTCAGCATCTTATTGAAATCGACCTGGAAGATGGTTTCGGTCGGAAGGAGTTTGAAGTCGGTGGAGAGGAGATTGTGAATTCCGTCTGTCGGGGTCACACCGGTGACGATGCCTAAGGCGGCAACGATCAGGATGGTAATCAGCAAAGCTAAGCGAATGCCTTTGGCCATCATCCATCCTGCAAGCACCACACCGAGAATGGTCAGATAAGCTTGCGGCTGCATCATATTGCCCAAGCCGATCATGGTAGAAGGCGTGGCGACAACGATGCCGGCGTTTTTAAGACCGATAATCGTAATGAAAGCGCCGATACCGGCCACAATCGCGAGCTTAAGATCCAGTGGAATCGCTTTAATGATGGCTTGCCGGATTCGGGTGACCGTCAAAATGAAGAACACGAAGCCGGAAATCACAACTGCGGCGCAGGCAGCTTGCCAGGTCAGGCCCATGGCTCCGCAGACGTAATATGCGAAGTACGCGGAAATTCCGAGGCCCGGCGCCACAACCACCGGATAGTTGGCAATGAACGCAATCATCAATGTACCGAGAATTGCCGCCCAAATGGTAGCGACCGTGGCGTCTCCGATCGGCATCCCTGCGTCAGCAAGCATGCCGGGGACCACGATGAAAAGATAACAAACTGCGAGATATACCGAGATGGCACCTAAGAATTCTGTCTTAGTCGATGAGCCGCGCTCTTTGACTTTAAAAAGCTTTTCGATGAGGGACATGATTTAAGGATCAGTTTTGTGAGCTGTAATTCTATGAATTATTGTTCTATTTAGAAGTAACGACTCATTGCTAAGCACCATTTTCGGCTTAGAAAAACTTTTTTGCATTTGCGAGGCTTGAAATTTCATCGGCTCGTCACCATCTAAAACCTATATGCAACCTTGATACAATTCCTGAACAATATTTTCTGGAGAATTAAAAGTGCGTATTGCCATTCCTTACGAAGACGGCGTTGTTTGCCAGCATTTCGGCAAAGCTCCTCAGTTCAAGATTTTTGACGTTCAGCCTCAGGGCATCGTTGAAAGTGTTGTGATTGACAGTGAAGCCTCCGGCCACGAAGCTCTGGCTGAATTCTTAGCCACACAGGGCGTTCAGGCTGTTATTTGCGGCGGCATCGGCCAGGGTGCTTTGGTTTCTTTGGCTCAGAGCGGTATTGATGTGCTTCCCGGCGTTTCCGGCAATCCCGATGAAGTCATTGTAGCCCTGATTGCAGGAACCCTTCAGCCTGAAGGTAATGGCGGTTGCGGCTGCGGATGCGGCGGACACCATCATGAAGAGCATGCCGGTGGCTGCGGTTGCGGCGGTCACGGTCATGAAGAACATGAAGGAGGCTGCGGATGCGGCGGCCATGGTCATGAAGAACATGGCGGCAGCTGTGGATGCGGCTGTCACTAAATAGCTTTCATTAACGGGTGGAGAAAAGGTCCGGGCTTTTAGCCTCGGACCTTTTCGTTTTGGGCGTCGATGTCGGCGCCCTAAATTCTTTGGATTACTTCATCTCTTCGATCGCATTTAGAGCTGCATGCCGGCCGGAATAAGAAGCAAATCCGAAAGCATGCCCCGAAGACCAAGTGGAATAAGTCGGTCCTACCATATCGGAGACCTCAAGGCCGGTGGCGTACAAACCTTTAATCGGTTTTTTGTTCTTGTCCAGAACCTGATGCTTGCGGTTGGTGTTTAAACCGCCGTAAGAACTGAAGAAGTAGGCTTTGAGTTTGATGGCGTAAAGTTTCTTCGTATTCAGTGGACGGAGATAGGCTTTTTCTTTGTAATATTCACCGTCATAGCCGACTTCGCAAGCCTTGTTGTATTGGTCAACGGCTTTCTGCAGGTTGGCTTCCGGAACGCTTAATTCTTTAGCAAGCTGAGCAACGGAGTCTGCGGCCTTAAAGCCGTCGGATTTAACAGCGACGGCTTCGTCGATCTCTTTTTGCAGATTCGGCAGTTTCTGTCCGACCGGAACCAAAACGCCGATACCGGAATCCACGCCTTTTTCCATTATGTATTTGACCTGGCTGTCATCAAAGATCGACCAGCCATAATGATGAGGCTGCTCGTAAATCGCGTTGGCGGCCTGAGCAAAAGAGAAGGCGACATCTTCATTGCTGAAGCGGTTGCCGTCGCAGTTGACCCAAAGTGCAGAAGGCTGCCAGGATGTGGCATAGAGGTTGCCTAAGAATTTGATGCCTTTGCCTTCGGTGCCAAGATGCTGAACGAACGAAACATTTCCCATCGCTGCACCGGCTTTGGTTGCCATGATGATGCCGTCACCGGTTTTGCAGATAGGAACAGAACTCTTCCAGCCTTCAGGATCGCGATGCGCCCAGTCTTTGACTTTTTGAGGATCGTCGCCGAAACCGCCGGTCGCAAGAATGACGGCTTTTGCGCTGATGGTGTAGGTATTGCCTTTTTCATCTGCAGCTTTCGCACCGACGACTGCGCCTTCCTTATTCAGGATTAGTTCAGTGGCAGGTGTTCCTAGCTTGGTTTCTACGCCGGCCTTGTCGGCAGCATCTTTGAGTCCTTTGATTAAGCCTGCACCGTGATTTGTGCCTTTGTAATCACTGATGACGTGCCAGGTTGCGGCCTCCCACGACGTCATGCGCACAACTTCAAATTTGATGCCGTGACCGGCGAGCCAGGAGATGTTTTCAGCGCTGCCTTCGACATAATCTTTGGTTTTAGCGGCATCAATCACATAGCCGTGTTTTTCCATTAAGGTTTTGAAAGCTTCTTCTTTGGTAAGAGGATCGCTTCTCAGGCGGTTCCATTCGGAACCGACCGCGAACAAGCCTTCAGCAAATTGAGAACTGCCTCCGACGCCAAGGTTCTTTTCTAACAGGATGACTTTCTTGCCTTTTTCAGCGGCTTGGACGGCTGCCGTTAAACCTGCTGAGCCTGCGCCGACGACCAGAATATCCGTAGAAAGGTTCTGGTTAGCCGCAAATGCGGCCTGGCCGAATGTAAGAGCAACAAAGGCGGCAGTAAGCGTTAATTTTGTTCGCATAGTTTCTCCTTTGGATGGATTTTTTACCGTTCAAAGTTACTCTTTTTCAAAAAACGACCCCGTTAAGTACTGAACAGTTTGACTCATGAAAGTTTCGTCCTGTTAAGTACTAAACAAATTGCAGTTACCAACCTCGGAATCCCCGATGAGAAGGAGTTTTCGGCTATATTCAGGGTAATCGCTATATCTCAAAAATAGTTACGGGGTTACACTCACAAGGATAAAAAGAAAAAATACGGAAATGAGACAGATACTTTTTGGTGAACAGTGGTTCCATCCTGAGGCGCCGGCAGAGGTTGTAGAAATCTTTAATCGCCTAGGCGAAAAGCGTACCTTCAAGAAGGGAGAGGAACTGAAACACGGCGCGCCTGACGGAGAAATTACACTTCTTTTGACCGGTCTTTGCCTCTATCGCTTTTGGGACACGCAGGACAAGGAGCACGTACTAAGTCTCATTCTCCCTAATCGAACGATGGGTGATATCGATGGGCTGACGGGAACAATGGCAAACGTCAGCGCCTATACGATCAAGAACAGCACAGGATTGGTTCTTCCGTATGATGTTTGGCATAGCGAAATCAGAAAAGACATCAACATCTACGAAAAGGTCGCTCAAAACATCACCTTTAAACAAGAAAGTCACATCGAAGCGCTTCTGGCTTGTTTCACGCTGGATATAGACAGCCGTCTGCGCGCATTTCTGCATTCGTTGATCAAGTCCTATTACAAACCCAATTATGCAGGCTGGAATCCGATGCCGGTTCGGCTGACGGCTACTTTAATCGCTGCCATTATTTCAGCAAGCCGGACCTCTGTCTCATTGACGCTAAGTGATTGGATGGAAAAAGGCTGGATGAAGAGAGACGACAATATAGCATTGTTCCATGGTTCTATTTTCACGAATTTGAAAGACTGGTGGGCTCCGGGCGCTTAACTCAAATATTGCTATCCAATTGAGTTATAACTATTTCTTCATTTTGAGATTAAGGAAGCTCTGTAAAATGCTTGATTCTTCCCAATGGCCTTTAGAGACTTAAGGAACCTCTGCACAAAAGGTGGGTGATATGCTATAATTAGCACACTACCGAAAAGTGTGATTATGAAGATTAAAGCTCCCTCATTTGCTGATTTATTCGCAGAAACCTCCCCGCAGCTGGGCGGTGCCAGAAGAACTAAGTTCCTTGAGACTTTGGACCGTATCATTCCTTGGCAGGATTTGAAAGCGTTGATCGGACCTTACTACAGTGAAGGTAAACGCGGTGCTCAGTCTTATCCGCTGGAACTCATGATCCGCATTCATTTCCTTCAACTGGTTTATAACCTTTCTGATCCCATGTGTGAGGAGACGCTGCACGACTCGTTCGCATGCCGCCGCTTTGTCGGTCTGACGATGGATTCAAAATGTCCCGATGAGACCACGATCCTACG
>ENA-UEQR01000404-UEQR01000404.1-human-gut-metagenome-genome-assembly--contig:-NODE-404-length-29255-cov-9.166667_pt1 | contig 29255 bp, 24 predicted proteins | sample MGYA00242944_ERZ507941 | MGnify/ENA primary metagenome ERZ507941 (study PRJEB26167, sample SAMN06115398) | human gut metagenome | host: Homo sapiens | place: China:Chongqing | collected 2016-06-23...
AGCCGCCTTCGCCACTGGTGTTCCTCCTAATATCTACGCATTTCACCGCTACACTAGGAATTCCGCTTACCCCTCCGGCACTCAAGTATGACAGTTTCCAATGCAGTCCACAGGTTGAGCCCATGCCTTTCACATCAGACTTGCCACACCGTCTACGCTCCCTTTACACCCAGTAAATCCGGATAACGCTTGCCCCCTACGTATTACCGCGGCTGCTGGCACGTAGTTAGCCGGGGCTTCTTAGTCAGGTACCGTCATTTTCTTCCCTGCTGATAGAGCTTTACATACCGAAATACTTCTTCACTCACGCGGCGTCGCTGCATCAGAGTTTCCTCCATTGTGCAATATTCCCCACTGCTGCCTCCCGTAGGAGTCTGGGCCGTGTCTCAGTCCCAATGTGGCCGATCAACCTCTCAGTCCGGCTACTGATCGTCGCCTTGGTAAGCCGTTACCTTACCAACTAGCTAATCAGACGCGAGCTCATCTTTCAGCGATAAATCTTTGATAATCAAATCATGCGGTTCAATTATGTTATGCGGTATTAACGATCGTTTCCAATCGGTATCCCCCTCTGAAAGGCAGGTTGCTCACGTGTTACTCACCCGTCCGCCACTAGATCAGAAAAGCAAGCTCCTCTTCTCTCGTTCGACTTGCATGTGTTAAGCGTGCCGCCAGCGTTCGTCCTGAGCCAGGATCAAACTCTTAATTAAAGTTGTATATCAAAAGCATTTCTGCTCTTGTTATCCTGTTTCAGTTCACTTCACTGAACGTACATTTCTTTTACGTCTTTATGTTAGACCTTTAATTCTTTTTCTCAAAAGAATCTCTCAAGGGTTTCGTACTATTCGTCTTTGTTCAATTTTCAAGATGCTGTTTCGTTACACTCTTTTGTGTCGTGCAACTTTTACATTATATCACACTTTTTATCTTTTGTCAACCCCTTTTCTGAAGCTTTTTTCAAAAAAGTTTTTTGACTTCCGATTTTTTAGTGTTTTCTAATGTGCTGTCTTAAATCAGCTTATCTATTATATCATATTAGCTAAGCTTTGTCAAGACTTTTCTTTGTGAATTCTTTATGAATTCGTTTGAACTCTTTTATGAAGTTCTTTTTGAACTACTCCTTAGGTCTCTCCTGTTCTCCCGAACCTTTTACCTTCGTTTCGCTTCTTCCTTTATCGCTCTCTCTCGAGGCGACTTGTTTATTTTATCACTTTTATGCCTTTTTGTCAACCCCTTTTTTCGCTTTCTGCTTTTTTTACACTTTATTTCCCTTTTCTTATCTCTTTTTGTCCATTTTGCTTTGCTCCTTTGTTCTTTTGATACAAAAAGTGACAACTGAGCGACGCTCAGTTGTCACTTTGCTCGGAGTTTCCTCTGTTTTGTGTTAATGATTTACTCGGTATGGCTCCGCCATTCCTCACTCCTCATTCCTCATTAATCTTACCGTTTCCGCCATTAATTCTGCCGCTTTCTGCTTTTTCTCCAATGTCACTGCAAAATATGGTTTCTCTCCGTCAAAAAACCTGATCCTATTCTTATAAGCTCCATACAACGCTTGTATCTGCTCCACCTCTGCGGTTTTCACAAAGAACAGCACCTTATCCCCTCTTTGTGTTATTTCCTTTATGCCAAGCTTTGAAGCAGTATTTCTCGTAAGTGCAACGTTCACCAATCCAAGCACTGATTTCGGTGGATCGCCGTATCTATCTATAAGCTCGTCGATAACGTCCCTGGAATCCTCCTCATTGCCTATGGAAGCTATCTTCCTATAGCAATCTATCCTCTGTGACAGATTTTCTATATAATGGTCAGGTATAAATGCGTCTATGGATATATCCACCAAACAATCCTCAGGTGACGGCGGCAGAGCCTCTCCCTTTTGTTCAGCTATAGCCTCATTTAGAAGTCGCAGATACATATCATATCCCACCGCTTCCATATGTCCATGCTGTTTACCGCTGAGTATAGAGCCTGCACCTCTTATTTCAAGGTCACGCAACGCTATCCTGAAGCCTGAGCCGAACTGTGTGAACTCTCTTATTGCATCAAGCCTTTTTGCCGCTACCTCCGTGAGTACCTTGCCACGTCTGAAAGTGAAGTACGCAAAAGCACGGCGGTTTGATCTTCCCACACGTCCACGGAGCTGATAGAGCTGTGAAAGTCCCAATCTGTCAGCGTCCTCTATTATAAGTGTATTTACATTCGGCACGTCAACACCCGTTTCGATTATTGTGGTGCAGACAAGGATATCTATTTCTCTGTCGCAAAGCTGCCGCCATATTTCAGACAGTTCCTCCTCGGGCATTTGTCCGTGTGCAAACGCTATCCTTGCGTCAGGGAGCATTTCCTGAAGCTTATTTGCGGTCATCATGATAGTTTCCACCCTGTTGTGGATATAATACACCTGACCGCCACGTCGCAGCTCCTTGCTTATGGCCTGCGCTATAACGCCCATATTATGCTCTATAACATAGGTCTGAACAGGGTGTCTGTCCATAGGCGGCTCCTCTATGACCGACATATCTCTGATACCGCTCATTGCCATGTTAAGAGTTCTTGGTATCGGGGTAGCCGAAAGTGTAAGCACATCAACGCCCTTGAAAGTTTCCTTGAACTTTTCCTTATGGGCAACACCAAAACGCTGTTCCTCGTCTATGATAACAAGACCCAAGTCCTTGAACTTGACGTCTTTCTGCACAAGCCTGTGCGTGCCTATGATAAGGTCGATAGTGCCACGGTTAAGCTCTCTTATTATCTGCTGTTGCTCCTTTGGTTTTCTAAACCTCGACAAAAGCTCCACCTTCACTGGGAAATGCTCAAATCTTTTTATAGCCGTCTGATAATGCTGCCATGCAAGAACAGTCGTTGGCACAAGTATAGCCACCTGCTTGTTATCGAGCATACACTTGAACGCCGCGCGGAGAGCCACTTCCGTTTTGCCGAAGCCCACATCTCCGCAGAGAAGTCTGTCCATTGGGGACGGCTTTTCCATATCTGACTTTATCTCCTGTATAGATCTTAACTGATCGTCGGTTTCCTGATAGTCGAAACGCTCCTCAAAGTCCGCCTGCCAATCGTTGTCAGGGGAAAAAGCAAAACCCTTTGCCATTTGTCTTTGAGCATAAAGCTTTGTAAGCTCCTCCGCCATATCCTTTACGGCAGACTTTACCTTGTTTCGTGTCTTTGTCCACTCCATAGAGTTGAGCTTATTGAGCTTCACTGCCCCGTCATCTCTAGGACCTATATATCTTGACACAAGGTCAAGCTGAGTAACAGGCACATAAAGCACGTCCGTGCCTGCATATTTTATGGTGATATAATCCTTTGTTACACCGTTTGTTTCTATATTTTTTATTCCTGAAAATCTGCCTATGCCGTACATAGCGTGAACAACAAGGTCGCCTGTCTGTATATCCGAAAGGCTTTTTATCTCTTCTCCAGCCTTGTGACGGGATTTACGCTTCTTTGCACTCATGGCTTTCATCTGAGTGATAGCCGCACAGCCTATATCAGGATAATCAAAGCCACCTGACAGACAGCCCGTGCGCAGGTATACTTTACCCTTTATTATCTCGCTGTCCTCAGTGAGGATCTCCGCAGAGATGCCAGCGTCATTAAGGTCTTTATTTATAATAGGAAGCGTCTTTTCCGAGCCTGCCAGCACAACAGTGCAATACCCCTGAGAGCAGAGATTTTTCAGTTCTTCTTCAAGATTGATGATATTACCGCCCCAAGCCGCCGTTTGTCGGCAGTCGGTATTGATAAGCTTTTTGAACTTCACGCCGTTGTTAGAGCGCATAAAGCTGTCAAGAAACACCGACTTCATTTGTGTTATTTTTAGTTCCGCTTGTGGTATATCAAGATAAAAGCCCTCCAGCTTTCTGAAAAGTATGCCGTCCTCATAAAGAAGCTTCATATCCTCTGAAAGCTGAGCAAGAGCCGCCTTGCCCTTTTCGATACAGTTAGTATACTCCGACACAAGGCAAACACCGCTCTCAAAGTAATCAAACACTGTTGTGAGCTTGTCATAGCACACAGTATAATACTTATCAAGATTTGTGAGCGTGATACCGCTCTGAGCCGTTTCTATATCCCTTGAAATATTCGTTCTTATCTTATCGGTACGGCTTCCACGGACAGACTTCGACAAGGCTTCAAGCTTTGCCACAAGGTCATCAGTGTCAGGGAAAATTATCTCCAAGGCAGGGAAAACCGTTATCTCGTCTATTGGGTCGGTACGTCTTTGGCTTTCGGGGTCAAAGTATGATATAGAGTCAACCTCGTCGCCCCAAAGCTCTATTCTCACAGGGCGTGACTCCTGCACAGGGAAAATATCGGCGATAGAGCCTCTCACAGAAAACTGCGCCTGACCCTCCACCTGATCTGTTCTTGTATAACCGCCTGCAAGAAGCTTGTTAGTAAGCTCCTCAAGGCTCAGTTCGCCCCCTGTCTTTATCTCAAAGGAAAACTCTTTCAGCTTATCCTGCGGAATAGTTCCCTGCAAGCAAGCTTCCATACTTGCGGCGATTATCTTGCATTTGCCCTGAGTGATAAGCGAGAGAGCTTCCAGTCTTTTGTGCTCATATTCTCTTGAAACGCCCTCCATGTATGCAAAGTTCAGATCCTTTGCAGGAAAAACGCAGGCAAGCTGTTCCCCAGCCATTTCGTTTATATCCCCTGTCATTCTAATGGCTGACGCTTCATCGTCGCATATAACAAGGCAAGGGGAAAGCCTGCTGAGAGCCATTGCGGTCTGAGCCTTGTGTATATTTGAAACGCCCGTGACCGCACAAGGGGTAAACCCTTTGAGCAGGCAGTTTTTCACATCTTTATAAAAGCCAAGACGGCTCGCCATTTCGTAAAAAATATTCATCTTGCTGTTCTCCGAAAAAATATACTTAATTGAACTTGTTCATAGCCTCGTTTATCTTGCCCTGCACCATAAGCTCCACAGCCTCGCAGGTGTTTTTATCCACATCAGAAAGCTTTTTCATTTCCTCGTCAGTGAATCTTGAAAGCACCCAGTCAGCCAAGTTGTAATCAGGGTGAGGCTTTTTGCCCACGCCTATTTTTACCCTTGGGAAATCCTGACCGCCGCACAGTGCGATAATGCTTTTTATGCCATTGTGACCGCCAGCCGAACCGTTTCTGCGTATCCTCATTTTGCCCACGTCAAGTGAAATATCGTCATAGACCACGACAACATTTTCAAGCGGTATATCATAAAAGTCCATAGCGTCGCTGACAGCCTCACCGCTATTGTTCATGAAAGTTTCAGGCTTCATGACAAGACAGCTTTTTCCGCCTATAACGGCACGTCCCACAAGAGCCTTGAACTTATGCGTATTCACCGAAAAGCCGTATTTCTTTTCCATAGCCGCCACCGCAAGAAATCCTGCGTTATGACGAGTATTCTCATAAGCCACACCGGGGTTGCCAAGCCCCACGATAATATACTCAGGCTTGCCCATAGCCGTTTCCCTCTCGGCAGACAATTTCTTTAATTTCTCAAATATATCCATTGTAAATTCTCCTATCTTTTATAATATGTCAGCCCCGACAGCTTATTCTATCCACGCACAATAACCCCGTCTTTATGCAAGACGGGGTATAAACAAAAGCCGACATTTTACTGTCGGCTTTATTATAGCATATGAGATTTTGTTTGTCAAACGAAAAATGAATAAAATCAGCATATCGTAAGAAAAGGCAGGATATTTCTCATAACATAATACAAAGGCAGGCTTCCGAGCAAAACACCTAGAAACACATAGCTCCTAGGAAATATCCTGACCTTTTTACCAAAAGAATAAAACACCGCTTCCACATAAAACATTCCTGCAATGATAATAAGCATTGGCACGGTTATATTATATCCCAAAGCTTCCAAAACATGACCTTTAAACAATGCTTTGATACATCTTGTGTTTCCGCAGGCAGGGCAAAGATAGCCCGTAGCTTTGTGAAAATAACATTCTGGTAATTTGTTCCCTAAATTAATAATTATATTTTTGTTTATATAGGTAAACAAAGCCAATAATGGTACAATAACCATTATCAGCTTTGCGAGTTTTATACTTATTGTTTTACACATTGTATTATTTTTTATCCGAGCGCATCTACGATAGAACCTACTGTGGAAATAACGATAATAGAAGGTATAAGTGCGATTATTCCGCAGACAAGACCGGCTATAGCCATTCCTTTTCCGCCTTTTTTAGTAAGTAAAGCACAGCCACCAAAAATTACGGCAAGTATTCCGCAGATAATTCCAACTACGCCGAAACAGCTTACAACAAGGGATAAGATACCCAATACCATTGACGCAATAGCCAGCCCGCTTGTTGGATTTGACGGTGCTGAAGATTGCTGAATATATATCGTGTTTTGCGCCGGCTGTGCCGATACGACAGTCTGTAAAGGATTAGGCGAACCACAGCTTTTGCAAAACCTTGCGGTGCCTGAGTTTGAAGCTTGGCATTTTGGACACTGCCAAGCATTAGTATTTTGATTCTCCATAATATAAATCTCTCCCGTTACAACAATATTTTTAAAACCATACGGTTTTAATATGTATAGCATAGCACAAAAATATGGTAAAGTCAATAGTACCAATAGGTACTAAAATCACTTTCTACAAATTATACAAAAAGCAAGGAGAATTTTTATGTATTTCCAGAGATTAAGGGATCTAAGAGAAGATAGCGACATGAACCAAACGCAGATAGCCGAAATTCTTTTTACAAGTCAGACAGTGTATTCAAGATATGAGCGTGGTGCAAGAACTATCCCCGTGGAACACCTCCTTATCCTAGCAGACTTCTATGGCGTTTCCACCGATTATATCCTCGGCAGGACAAACAACAAAAAGCTAAACAAATAAAAGACCCTGCCTTACAAAAGACAGGGTCTTGCTTATATTTGGGTATATTACTTCTCCTCAGACTTGCCGTGGATAGCCTCGAACTTTTCTGTTCTCGCCTTGAGCTTCTTCTCAGCGTAGCCCTCTTTGATAGTCTCTCTGCCACGCTCGATAGCAAGTGCGTTGTCAGGGATATCAGTTGTGATAGTTGAGCCTGCCGCTGTGTATGCGCCCTTGCCGACTCTTACAGGTGCAACAAGGTTTGTGTTACAGCCGATGAAAGCATTGTCCTCGATAACAGTTCTGAACTTCTTGTCGCCGTTGTAGTTTACTGTTACAACGCCACAGCCGAAGTTTACATTTGAGCCGACGTCAGAATCGCCGATGTATGTAAGATGTGCCACCGCTGTGTATTCGCCGATAGTTGAGTTCTTTATCTCCACAAAGTCGCCTATCTTCGCACCCTTCTTGATGTGCGAATTAGGTCTGAGCTGAACATAAGGTCCTATCTTAACGTCGTCCTCGATAACAGACTCGTAAGCCTGAACATTGTTGAGGTTTACGCCGTTTCCTACAGTTGTATTCTCTATTATGCAGTTGTTGCCGATATTGCAGTTTTCACCGATAGTGGTGTTTCCTCTGAGGATAACTCCGCTGTGTATCTTTGTTCCATGACCGATAGTAACATTGTTTCCGATAGAAACACCGTCTGTGCAGCAGAACTCGATACCCTCGTCAAGCCACTTTCCTATTATCTCATATCTTGCGATATCATTGAGTGCAAGCAGACCACGTCTGTCATTTGCACCAAGCGCAACATGAGGATTTGCAGAAATAAATGCGTCAGCCTTTTTGCCCTTTGCAATAAGCAGTTCGATGCAGTCTGTAAGATAATACTCACCCTGAGCGTTCTCAGGCTTGATGTCGAAAAGAACTTCCAGCAGGTCAGCCGTCTTGAACCAGTAACAGCCTGAGTTTATCTCAGTGATAGCAAGCTGCATAGGTGTGCAGTCCTTGTGTTCAACTATTCCTGAAATGCCATTCTCAGTGCGGATTATTCTGCCGTAGCCTGTAGGGTTCTCAACTCTTGATGTAACAACAGTTACGCCGCAGTCCTTTTCAGTATGAAGCTCCAGCGCACCCTTGATAGTTTCTGCATCGATAAAAGGAGCGTCGCCGCAGAGTATAAGTGTGTTTCCCTCAGCGTGAGCCTTAAGAAAATCAGCCGCCTGCATAACAGCATGACCTGTGCCAAGTCGCTCTTCCTGCATAACAGTGCAGATATCAGCCTTTGACTTTCTCGCTGCAAGATAATCCTCTATCTGCTGGCCCTCGTAGCCTTTTACAACGCAGATATCGTCAAGCTCTGCATTCTCGCAGGCTGTCAGCACCCACTCAAGCATAGGCTCGCCGATAACATTGCACAAAGCCTTTGGCATATTGGTCTTCATTCTCTTGCCCTGTCCGCCGGCAAGAATAATAACATTGTTCTCCATAATACAAATTCCTTTCAGATACGTCCCCACAAAATAAGACTTGGCACTTTCGCACCATTTCCTTATTATTATAATACGGTTGGGATAAAAAGTCAACAGTTGGTTCATATTTTATCGCAATTTATTCTTTTGCTTGACAACATATTGCGACACTGCTATAATAAAATGTGTAGTTATCATGTTAATATATTGCAGTTTTTTCTGCTTCAGATATGGGGGAAAATATATGCAGAAACAATTCTATCCTATTATAGGAACTGAAAAAGCTCTGCCATTTTATATCATCGGCATAGGCGTGAGCTGCTGGCAGTTTCCTGTCAGCAGACCGGAGGGCTATGATTATCCTCAGCTTTTCGTCTGTCTTGATGGCGAGGGAGAGGTAACGGTAGACGGCAAGACCGTAAAAATAATGCCTGACAGCATTTTCTATATACCACCGCACTGTCCCCACGAATATAGAGCCATGACTCATTCATGGTATCTTGACTGGGTGTGCTTTGACGGCAAACAGGCTCTCGAGCTGCTGAAAGAATGGGATCTTAACAAATTTCATGTTTTCTTAAACTGTGGTGCAGATCGTATGCACAAGCTTTTTGACAGCGCATATTACACCATAAAAAGCGACAAGGCATACGGCAACTATTATGCCTCCGCACAGCTTTACGATATGCTTCTTGAATACCGCAAGCTTTCAGACGATAAGTTCCCATACAAGAGCCGTGTAAATTCCGAAGCCGTCGCAAAGGTCATGAAATACACCGAGGAGAATTATTCAAAGCCTATAAAGCTCGCCGACATGGCGGCTGTGGCAGGGGTGTCAGAACAGCACCTTTGCAGACTTTTCAAGAAAAATTTCAGCATAAGACCAATGGAATATTTAAACACAGTGCGCATAAGCCACGCAAAGGAGCTTCTTACCTACTCATCAAAGACAGTTGCGGAGATAGCTTCGGAAACAGGCTTCAGCGACAGCTCGTATTTTTATGTTGTATTCAAAAAGCACGAGAACATCTCTCCGGCGGAATACAGAAAGATAAAGGCATAAGGTGGCAATAAATATGGAACAAAAATATATCTATTCCTTTTCTCAGATAGAGGATAAGGTCAAAGCTTTGCATGAAACCAACACTGAGGCTGCATCAGCCGTTGCCCTTTCATGGCTGGGTCTGAGCCGTGATGAGCTTAAAACACTCAGGGTATCAGACTACAACAGCACAATGCGAATGCTCCACTCTGCAGGCAGAGTGGTGTACGTCCGTGAGGATCTTATAGCAGATATGCTTAAAGCTATATGCGAGGAGGCTCCTGAATACAGTATGGGCTTTTACATCACAGACGTGAACTCTGCATACGAAGCCGCAGAAAAGCAGGAGCTTTCCCCTATCAGCGTACTTAAAATGAGATACTTCTACGAAAAGCACAGTGCAAAGCTTTCAGGAGAACCTGAGGACAGAGTATTTCTCAAAGAGATACTGCGCTCAGTTGGCGAAAGCGAAGTTGATATGGAAAAGCAATTCGCCGAATACGAAAAGGACGCACCTGAAAAAATATAGACCATTGCCACTGCACAAATACATCGTCTATATGTAGTTCATTTGCCTACACATCTATTTGTTATAATTCACAAGACGGCTTTCAAAGCCGTCTTTTTTATGTCCTAACAACAAAAAAGAGCAAAACCGAAGTTCTGCTCTTTTGTAAACTATTCTGTTAGTCTATCAGATCGAAATTAGATAGAAGAATGGCTCTTTACATAGTCAACAACAGCGTCAACAGTTGTGTAAGCAAGACCTACGCAAGTGTCAGCACAGCCGTAGTAAATAGCAATTCTGCCTGTGTCAGCGTCGCAAAGTGTTGCGCATGGGAATGTTACGTTCTGAACATCGCCTACACACTCATAGATCTCTCTTGGGTTGATGAGATACTCGCCGCATCTGTACTTAACTTTCCATGGCTGCTCCTTGTCAAGGATGCAAGCTGAGAAGCTGTATACAAAGCCGTTGCAAGACTCAAGAACACCGTGATAGAAGCAGAGCCAGCCCTCGTCTGTCTCTATTGGAATAGGACCTGCACCGATCTTCTTGGACTCCCAGCCCTTGAGAGGTCCCATAACGTGTCTGTGCTCGCCCCAGTACTTCATGTCAGGTGACTGTGAAATGTACATATCACCGAATGGTGTGTGACCTGAGTCAGAAGAACATTACATACTTGCCGTCGATCTTTCTTGGGAAGAGTACGCCGTTTCTGTTGAATGGGAGGAATGCGTTCTCGCACTGATAGAATGTCTTGAAATCATATGTATAGCCTACGCCGATAGTTGGCTTCCAGCCGTATGCATTACACCATGTTACCCAATATCTGTCTTCGATGAAGCATACTCTTGGGTCATAACCGTAGCCCCACTGATTTACTTCTTCTGTAGACTTTTCAGCCTGCTCGAACATGATCCTTGTAGGGTTGATGTTCCAGTGAATACCGTCCTCAGAGAAACCAGCATGGAGAGCCATGTTTCTTTCCTTATCGTCAACACGGAATACACCTGCGAACTTGCCCTCGAAAGGAACTACCGCACTGTTGAAGATAGAGTTTGATGTAGGAAGAAGATTTCTAGGGATGATAGGGTTTCTGTTATCTCTCCAGATCACTTCATTGCAGTCAGCTGGCTTATCCTGCCAAGGCATATTTGGGATAGCCTGTCCGTTGATTACTTTAACGCTCATGTTAAAATCCACCTTTCATAATATAAAAATTGATTACTTTTTATTTTTCCCCCGAATATATCTGCGAATATATCCTCCGCTTATTCAAGGCGATGTCATTCGGCTTACCATTTTGGTAAAACGCCGTTGTTACTATTAAAGCATACTTTAAGAAAAATTTCAAGTCCCTATTTTTGCTGAAAACGTTTAGAATTTGAATGTAAACGTATTCTTCTTAAATTTAACATTTTATTAACACTTTGCTTGTTTCATATTTTTGCATCACACTAAAAAACTGCGGTTTTCTGTATCTGCAGACTCAGTTAGTTCTAACAAAACAAAAAAACGGATCATCAGCAAGCGTTTTGAATGTAAATTATAAAAGTTGCCCATAATGACTACATTGGCATAAGCATATTCGTGCAAGTTTCTGATTTTTTGCAGGAATGATAAAAAGCACTTGCAAAATCAGTGAAAAGGGTATACAATATAAGTAATGATATCAGATACGTTCGGCAGAGTGCGGCGAAAGTCGGGATTTGCCGAATTGTTCTGTATAATAGTGTACTATAATTTATAATTTACAAGTGGAGGACATTGATATGAAACTAACAGAAATGTCTGCAGAGGAACTGGCAGCATTCAAGGCGGAAGTCCAGAAAGAATATGACGATTTCAAGGCTCAGGGATTGTCGCTGAACATGGCAAGAGGAAAGCCGTCTGCCGAGCAGCTCGACCTGACAGAGGGTCTGCTCACAGCAGTAAAGAGCAGCGAGGATTGTTTCGCTGAGGACGGCACAGATTGCAGAAACTACGGTGGTCTTGACGGTCTGCCAGAAGCAAAGGCGCTTTTCGCACCAATGCTTGGCGTAACGCCTGACGAACTTATCATTTGTGGAAACTCAAGCCTTAACATCATGTATGACACTATCGCAAAGTTCATGCTTTTCGGCACAGGCGACGGTGAGAAGCCTTGGAAGGACACAAAAGTAAAGTGGCTCTGCCCTGTTCCGGGATATGACAGACATTTTCTTATAACAGAAAAAATGGGCTTTGAGCTTGTAAACATTCCAATGGACAAAAACGGTCCTGACATGGATATGGTAGAAAAGCTCGTTGCCGAGGACGATACTATAAAGGGTATATGGTGTGTTCCAATGTATGCTAACCCTACAGGCACAACATACTCTGACGAGGTAGTAAAGCGTCTTGCAACCATGACAACAAAGGCTAAGGACTTCAAAATATTCTGGGATAACGCATATTGTATCCACCACCTTTCTGATACGCCTGACACACTGCTCAACATTCTTGACGAGTGCGAAAAGGCAGGCAACCCTGACAGAGTTTATATGCTCGCATCAACATCGAAGGTAACATTCCCTGGCGCAGGCGTTGCAATGATAGCGTCATCTGAAAAGAACATCAAGTACCTCAAATCTATGATGACAGTTCAGACTATCGGTTATGACAAGATAAATCAGCTCCGCCACGTTAAGTTCTTCGGCACATATGAAAACCTTATGGAGCATATGAAGAAGCACAGAGCTATAATCGAGCCTAAGTTCAAGATAGTTCTTGACACTCTCGAAAAGGAGATAGCACCTCTGGGAATCGGAAGCTGGGAGAAGCCAAACGGCGGTTACTTTATAAGTTTCAACGCTCTTAACGGCTGTGCAAAGAGAATTTGTCAGCTTTGCAAAGAGGCAGGCGTAGTCCTCACAGGTGCAGGTGCAACATACCCTTACGGAAAGGATCCTGACGACTCAAACATCAGAATTGCTCCTACATTCCCGCCTGAGAACGAGCTTAAAATTGCAGCCGACGTGTTCGCTACAGCAGTTAAGCTTGCAAGTGCAGAAAAGCTTCTTGCAAAATAATTCAACTAAGTCAAGATAACAATACTCTCTATATAAAAAAAGCGATGACCTTGCAAAAGGCTCATCGCTTTTTTGTTTGCCTATAAAGCAAAAGCGGTATCGACCTCCTAAAAGGTCATACCGCCTGCTATGGTAAGGAAATTAAAATGGAAATAAAGCTTATTCTTTTACAGCTCCCGAAACAAGTCCGCTGTAAATGTACTTTTGCAGTAAGAGGAATATAATAAGAGTCGGAATGATACAAATTACGATTCCCGCAAAAACTACCTCCCACTGTACAGAAGTGGCATTCATAAGATTGTAAAGCACAGTTGAGATAACAACGTGGTCATCATCAGGCATATAAAGCTTTGGAGTGTAGAAATCGTTGTAGATACCAACGAACTTGATGATAAGCACTGTTGCTATTGCAGGCTTGAGGTTAGGGAGAATTATGCTGAAATATACCCTTGGATAAGAAGCACCATCCATAATAGCACTTTCGTCCAGGGAATATGATATCTGTCCCAAAAACTGAATGAAAATGTAGATAGAAATAATATCAGTACCGATATTCAAAATGATAGGTGCAAGCATAGATCTGTAAAGACCAAGCTTGTAAACTATCTGGAATACCGTTACCTGCATTGTGATATTAGGCAGAAGCGTTGCAATAAGGAACGCTGTCTTTACTGCTCTTGAAAAATAGGTGTTGAAGCGCTGAACCACATAAGCCGTCATCGTACCTGTTATTATCGAACCAACGCAGGATACAACAATGATTATAGCCGTGTTTTTGAATGCAAGAAGAATATTCTGCGTAAAAAACGCTGTCTTGAAGTTCTCCCACTGAGGCACTTCCGGAAGAGTGAACACCGTGGTGTTTGAAAGCTCTTTGTAGGTTTTCAGCGAACCTATGAGCACAACAAGTATCGGTACTATTACTATAAGACAGCAGAGTATAAGAAAAGCATACTTGAAAATGTTCAGTACCCTTGAGCCGATATAAAGCGGCTTTGAATCTTTGTTTTCATTCTGTGCCATTATTTCACAGCCCCCTTTCTGCTCCTTTTGTTCTCCTTAGGGGTCTTGTCGTCCTCACGGAAGAAGTATTTTTGTATAAACGTTACGATTATCGTTATGATAAGCAGCACGATACCCATTGCCGAAGCAAGACCCACCTTTTTCAGCGAGAACGCTGTGTTGATAGTCTTGATAACGAATGTGGTAGTGCCCATCATGCCCTTTGTTGTGATATATGGTATCTCGAATACTGAGATAGCACCCTTTACAGCAAGGATAAGCTGCAATGAGATGATAGGCTTTATGCTTGGAAATACGATATATCTGAAGTTCTGCCATGGATTAGCACCGTCAAGGTCAGCCGCCTCGTAAAGGTCAGGGCTGATAGACTGGATAGCACCGATATACATGATGATATCAAAGCCTATGTATTTCCATATGGAAATGAACACCAAGCAGCAGTTTGCAAGAAACGGCTTGTCAACATCGAACCACAGTATCGGGTCAAGACCCAGTGTTGTAAGGATAGTGTTGAGCGTTCCGTCAGGGGTAAGACCCTTTTGACCTTTGAGGAAAAATCTTTGGAATATGATAGATACCGCAACGCCGTTCATAAGATAAGGGAAGAAAAGTATTCCCTTGAAAAGCCCCTTTGCTCTTATCTTTGAGCAGAGGATAGACGCCAGCAGCAAAGCCAGTGCCTGCTGAATGAATGAACCAACAAGATAATAAAGGCTGTTCTTGAAAGTTTCAAGATAGTCCTTGTTGGTGAATATCGTTACATAATTTGAAAAGCCTGCATATGTAGGGTTAGTGCCGTATGGATCTCTGTTCTGAAAACTGAATATGACCATATCCAGAGCAGGGATAAAGGTAAACGTTACAAGCAGGATTATCGGCAGTGCAAGAAACAGTATAGAAGTATAGAACTTTTTACCCGCATAAGTCTTTGACCACTGTGCAATGCCTTTTCTATTGCCGTTTTGCATTTGAGGTCCTCCTGAACACAATTATCAGGCACAGGAACAATGCCTGTACCTGATAAGGGATTTATCTTAAGTCTTAGCCGAGAACTTTATCTCTTGCAGCAGCCCACTTCTTGTTTACATCAGCGATGATCTCGTTGAAACCGTCGTCGCCCTTGCCTGCGAATGCTGCCTCAGCAAGCTTGATCTTGAAGTTGTCCTCGTCGCCCTGCCATACGCCAACGCCTGACTCCTTGTCGATCTCGTCGAACTTACCAACGAGGTCGTCCGGAGCAACAGCCTTCTCGAAGAATACAGCGTCCTTGAATCCTGACAGTGTGCTTGGGAGTTCCTTGTTCTGAACTGTTGAGATCATACCCTCCTGCTCAGAGAAACCTGAATCAGAAATGAACCACTCAACATATGCCTTTGCAAGATCCTGATTCTTGGAGTTTGCACTTACGCCGAGAGTATAGTCAGGGCCTTCCTCTGCGTATACCTTGCCGTCAGCTGCTGTGATAGGAACCGGCATATATCCGATATCGTCAGGATTTTCAGCCTTCTCCATGAACTGTGAAACTGCCCATGAGCCCATTACCATTGTTGCTATCTTGCCCTCACCGAACCATACCTTTGATGACTCCCACTCTGTGTTAGCGTGGTCTTCTTCAAGAAGGTCAGGCTTTGAGAACAGATCATACATCAGTTTGTATACTTCATAATAGCCGTTGCCCTCTACAAAGAGGTCGCTCTTGTTCTGAAGAAGCTTGTTTTCAGCTTCAGCACCGCCTGCTGCTGAAAGAACAAGGTTCTGCCACTGACCGATAGTCCAGCTTGCGTCCTTGAAGTTTGTGTAGTAAGGGATAGCGTCTGTGTTATCCTTGATGAGCTGAAGATCTGCAAGGAACTCGTCAGGAGTCTTAGGAGTTTCTGTTATACCAGCCTGCTCCCATATCTTCTTGTTGTAAAGAACGCCTGTAGCTGTTCCGCCTACCGCAAGTCCGTAAACATTGCCGTCAGCCGTCATCTTCTTGTCTGACCAGCGATATGTGTCCTTGAACTCGTCATAAGTTCCGAGAGATACGAAATATGTAGGAAGTTCCTCAAGCTTAAGGCTTGAAGGGATACAAAGAACATCGCCGTAATCATCTGTACCCATTCTTGTTGCTACATCTGTATCATAGTCCTTGTATGCAGTGTATTCAACTGTGCAGTTGTAAGCTTCCTCAAACTTGTCTGTGAGAGCGTCGAGCTTGCCGTCCTCTTTTCTGTCAGTTCTGTTTGTAAGAACTTCCAGTTTTGCACCCTTTGCGTCGAATGCGTCTTTGATATCAGCCTGTGATACTTCAGGTGTAACAGCCTTGCTGCTTGAATCTGTAGAGCTTCCGCAGCCTGTGAACGCACTCATTGTTCCCATTGACAAAACCAGTGCCATTGCACCGGCACATATCTTCTTTGCTTTCATACTTGATAACCTCCGAATTAGCTTAATTTAATTAAGTAAATTAATTTGTCTTTAACGACAATATTAAGTATACAGCCTAAATAAAATTAAGTCAATATCTTTTTAGAAATTAATATCTTTTTAATCTCAATTTTGTAAACAAACATAAACTTTAAGACCTGAATTTTAGCAATATGCACAAAAAAACGGCAACAGTCTTAACAAAGACTGTCACCAAGATCAGACAACCGACACAACCAACGGGGTCATGTCGCAAACAATAGAAAATCATAGATTAGAAAGGTGCACTTAATAAGTACAGGTCTATTATAACTTAAAATTACTCATTTGTCAATAGCAAAATAAAAAAAGATCAGCAACCGCCATGCTGATCCTTTTGTTATATTCGCTAATAAAACACCTATATCCTCTTTACAGAGTCCTTTATAACGAGATCGCCCTCGATAGTTATTATCCTTGGCTTGCCGTCAGGTTCTTCCATTCTATCCATAAGTGTCATTACCGCAAGGTCTGCCATATAATCTGCATCAACGTTTATAGTCGTGATAGTCGGATCTGAAACTTCAGAGATCAGATAGTTATCATATCCCACAATGGAAATATCCTCAGGCACGTTATATCCCATGCCACGGAGCTGTCTTATTGCACGGTAAGCCGCCTCGTCGCAGTTGCACACGAAAGCCGTTGGCATATCGTCCTCAGGGAAAGTCATAGTGATAAAATCACGCTTGTCACGATCGTCAATACGCCACTTTTCGTTGACCTCATAGCCATGCTCTATCATAGCCTTTACATAGCCCATATATCTGTCAAAAATACTCGTTGTGGCAAATTTATTTCCTATGTATCCTATCTTCTTGTGACCCATTTTTATAAGATATGAAGCAAGCTTGTAGCCTCCGCTGTAGCCATTTGTCACAACAGCGTCCAAGTCTAAGGACGGCACATAATAATCAAGCAGTACAAGATCTTTCACATTGTCATTAAGAAGCTTTGCATAATTCTTTGAAAGCTGTCCCAGTGAAATAAGTGCTGAAACCTGCTTGTCCTCGATACAATGCGGGAGCATGAGCCTGTCCTCGTCCTCCTGATCTAAATTTTCCATTATGCAGAACATATTCTCTTTTTTGAGCCTTGTTACAAGAGCGTTATACAATGCCCAATAAAATGAACCGTTAGGATTGATGAATTTTGATGGGATAAGCACACCGATAGTATTTCCTCCCCTGTTCTGAGTGCTTTTCACGCCCACATAACCCATTTCGTCAGCGACCTGCTTTATCTTCTCTCTGAGAGCATCGCTAACTCCGCTTTTTCCTGCAAGGGCTTTTGACACAGTGACATTACTTGTGTCACAGGCTTTGGCTATATCTATAAGTGTAACTGCTTTCTTCAAAATTCTCACCGCTTTTTCTTCTTAATGAACTCCTTAAAATAAACTCTGATAACATTCTCATTCAATTATATCATTTTATGACATAAAGTCAATAGAATATTGCAAAATCTCACATTTACACAAAAACGCAGACCAAAATCAGTTGATAATGCTCTCAACAGGAGCGTTATCCCTCTCTCTTTGCAGTCTTTTTCGCTCAATGAGTTTTCTTATTATAGTGCAGATGAGCAGAGCCGCTGATATGACAGCAACACCTATTATAGGATAAAATCTCCACATATATTCCTTATCCATATTCTGCAAAGACTGATCTACAGCCGAATTGCTCAGCTTGTCCTGTATCCTTTTTATAAGATATCCGCCCGCTTTAAGAAACGATATCATGCCCCCAAGGCTAAGTATAAAGGAAATTATATATTTTTTGAAAAACGCAAACAATATATAATTTCCTTTATACTTAGCCTTGGGGGCATGATATCGTTTCTTAAAGCGGGCGGATATCTGGCTCTATATACTTGCCCATGATGCCCACGATAGTTACACCGCCGTAGAAAAATCCCGAATACGCAAACGGCACTATCATAAGAAGCTTCAAAATAAGATAATAAACAGGCTCACCGTTCGGTTTTGTGCGTTTCGCCTTTTTCATCATCTTTTTCGCTGAGCGGCTCTGCCTTTCTCTGGCTTCCTCACGCTCTCTCTGTTCTTCAAGCTCCTCTTCTTTTCTGAGCCTGTCCTGCTTTTCTTTCTGTGCTTTAAGTCTGTCTTTTTTTGACATAATGTACCTCTTTTATGTATTAAAATATTATCGTATCATAGTTTTCTCATCAGATATTTTATTATATCATAGTATGCCACGAAATTCAACACATACAAATGAAATTTTCTTCCTTTGCACTGTTAAGAAGGCAGAATAAAATTGAAAAAGGCTTTCCAAGACAAATAATACTTATGCCGACGGCTGAATTAAATTTCTCAGCAGGTCAACAATAAAAGCGAAAAGAAAAACAGAAAGGAACGTGAAAAAATGTCGTCATTTTTCAAAAAAACAGCCTGCGTCACAGGGATAATACTGCTGGGGCTGTTTGGTCTTATAGGATTTTATTCCACAACGCTCCCCGATTTCTACCTTGTTTCAAAGGGCAGCGAGCTTAGCGTGAACTCCTTTTTCACCATATCCTCAAAACCCTGCGAAAGCAAGGTGACAGTGGCGGTGTCAGGCAGTTCGTCAGGAGCATCACGATACACAAAAAATATGCTCATGCTTTTTGGGGCAGTGCCAGTCAAGGAGGTTGAATCAAAGACAATGGAAAGACCAATGCTTTATCCTTGCGGACAGCCATTCGGCATAAAGCTTCTCACAGAGGGCGTAATGGTAGTCGATCTGCAAAAGGTGGATTCTTCAAGCCCTGCCAAAGATTGCGGTATAAGAGAGGGCGATGTTATAGTATCTATCGACGGAGAAAAAGTCAAAAGCAACGCAGACGTTGCAAAGATAATAAGAAGCTCAAACGGTGAAGCCTGCTCAGTGCGCATAAAGCGTGGAAGCAACGACCTGACCTTCAAGCTCTGCCCACGTCTTGAGAGCGGAAGCTACAAAGCAGGAATGTGGGTGCGTGACTCCTCCGCAGGCATAGGCACGCTCACATTCTATGACCCTGAAAACGGAACTTTCGGAGGTCTTGGTCACCCCGTATGCGACGCAGACACAAAAGAACCCCTCCCCCTCTCCGCAGGCACAGTTGGCGAAATAAACCTCACAGGCTTCAACAAGTCACGCTCAGGCTGTCCGGGACAGCTTTTAGGCGAGTTTGCAAATTCCGCCTCCACAGGTGATATCCTGAAAAACTGCGAAAGCGGCGTGTTCGGCACACTGAATGCAAACCCTTGCCCAAATGCAAAAGAGTTTCCTCTCGGCTTCCGTCAGGAGATACACCCCGGCAAAGCCAAAATACTCTCCTCTATTGACAATGACGGGCCAAAAGAATATGAGATATCTATCGAGCAGATAAATCTCTCAGATTCTGCCGAGCATGACCTTGTTATCAAAATAACTGACAAGATGCTTCTTGAAAAAACAGGGGGCATTTTGCAGGGCATGAGCGGCTCGCCTATCATTCAGGACGGAAGACTCGTGGGCGCAGTGACCCATGTTTTTATCGAGGACACCGCCAAAGGCTACGGTATCTTCGCTGACGAAATGTATTCAAAGACCTCAGAGCTTGCCGAAAGCACCATAGAAAACGCAGGTTAGCGACCTTTGCCGATCGCTGTCGATTTATGAAAAGGCTTTGCATAGAGAAAAATATCATCTGCAGTCGAACAATGCTTAATTATCTTGTTTTGGCATATTCACGCACTGATATTTGTACACTTTGCATTAATAAGTCGATAATTTGTTGACGATTTTTCTAAAAAACTATTGCATTTAACAAATAAATGTGTTATCATTTATCTTGTGAAAGGGAGTTAAAACAAACGCTCTCAAACAAAAATGACAGATTATACGACGGAGGAAATGACAATGACAAACAAGATCAAAATTCTTATTGGCGACGATTCGGCACAGTACGGGGTAGCATGTGCTTCCTCACTGAGAGCAATGGGCTTTTTCGTGATAACACGTCCCAAGGACGGACTTACTATCTATGACGCTATCAAAAACGAACAGCCGGACGTTGTTATCGCAGACGCAGTGATGCCGAGCCTTGACGCAATCGAGCTTATCAGAAAGATACAGAACTCGTCCTATCAGAAACCGCTTTTTATAATCACAAGCGCCTATGAGAACTCATTTATAGAAACACAGGTCATGAACGCAGGAGCATCATATTTCATGCTCAAACCATTCGACATAAAGATACTTGGCGAGAGGATAAAGTCCATGCTGGATATCGACACCGATATATCCTCCGACTCAAGCTATACTAAAAACAAGCAGAGCATAAACCTTGAGATAATCGTCACAGACATAATCCATCAGATAGGCGTCCCTGCTCACATAAAGGGTTATCACTATCTCAGGGAAGCTATCATACAGTCCGTGAACGATAAGGAAATGCTTGAAAGCGTTACAAAGCTATTATATCCTGCAGTGGCAAAAAAATTCGCAACTACGCCCTCCAGAGTGGAAAGAGCCATACGCCATGCCATTGAGATAGCATGGGACAGAGGAGATATCGACACCCTCAACAGCTTCTTCGGCTACACAATAAACACAGGCAAGGGCAAGCCCACAAACAGCGAATTTATCGCACTTATCGCAGACAAAATAAGCCTTAAATTCAAGACCACCATGGCGGTCTAGGGGTCATAAGTCATAAATGCAAAAAGAGCAGAACGCATTTTCACGTTCTGCTCTTTTGTTACTTGTTGATAAATGTAGGGGCGAACAGTGTTCGTCCGTCTTTGTTCGCCTGCTAAATTTGCAATAAGACAAACTTTTTCGCTTTGGGTGTGACGTTGCATTTCTGAACACAGGCGACCTCAGGTCGCCCCTACACACAAAATACAAAAAAGAGGGCGAAAATGATCCGCCCTCTGCATTTTCATATTATCACAGCTTTATCTCTTCGCTGTTCTTTTCGTCCTTGCTGTTGTCATGCTCTATCCTGTCACGGTGAGTTTCAAGAGGAGCTGAATCCTTTACGCCCTCAGTGGCTTCTGGTATAAAGCAGGTCTTTACCGTCATAAAGAATATTCTAAGATCAAGCATAAGCGACTGATGCTCTATGTACATAAGGTCAAGCTTCAGCTTGTCATAAGGCGTAGTGTTATACTTTCCCATTACCTGCGCATAGCCCGTAAGTCCAGCCTTGACTTTCAGCCTGTATTTGAACTCAGGCATTGTTTTTTCATACTTCTGCGCGATCTCAGGCCGCTCAGGTCTAGGTCCTACAAACGACATATCGCCCTTTAGTATGTTTATAAGCTGCGGAAGCTCGTCTATCCTTACTTTTCTTATAAACTTTCCTATAGGAGTGATACGGCTGTCATTTTTCTTTGCAAGGGTCGCACCGCTTTTCTTTTCAGCGTCAACTATCATGCTTCTGAACTTGTATACCTTGAACACCCTGCCCCCTGTTGTGAGCCTTTTCTGAGAATAAAGCACAGGACCGCCATCATAAGCCTTTATTGCAATAGCCGTCACTAGCATGAACGGCGAAGCGATAACAAGTGCTGCTGCTGACAACAAAATATCGAGCGTTCTTTTTATCGCACGCTGTTCCCAGCGCAAGCCGTCATTTCTCGCCAGCAAAAGGGGCGTATCGAAAAGGTGGAAATCCTCCGCACCCCTTACGATAATATCTGACAGCTTAGGGTTTATATAAGTCCTGATAGAATTTTCAAAAGTAAATTTCAAAAGCTTGTTTCTCAGGTCATTTGGGATATCCGAGATTATAACAGCCTCGTGTTTTAATATCTCACGCTCGATATCCTCAAGGCTCTCCTCACAGCTTATAGAAGCACATATCCTGTATTTGTCATTTCTCACGCTCATTTTTGAAACAAGGTACTTAGCGTTCTTGTTTCCATAAACGATTATCATTCGCCGTGGAGGGTATACCGCCTGATATATCCAAGTGAAAACATAGCTCCACGCAAAGGCTATGGCCACCTGAATTACCGTCATAACAAGTATGGGCGCTATGTTGAGCCTGCCTCGTCCGATAAGAGAAACGAGTATAAATTCTATAAAATTCGCACCCAGCACACCCAGCACCTGCGAACCGAAAAGTCCCGTGAATTTATCATACCCAAGACGGAAGCCGTTAAAGGTCTTTGCCATGGATATATAGAGCACCGCATAGATAGCCACCATAAGAATGTTACCATTATGCCAGAACGGGTCACGCATCGCCTTGTTGTAATAGTTGTTCCAAACCGTGTCGAAGCACTTCATAAAGGCACAGATTATAACAAGTGCGCTGAGATAGTTAAGTATCTTTTTGAACTGATCTCTGTTATTCAACAAAAAACCGCCTTTCTCTGCTGTTTTTGTTATCTGCTCAATGAGTAAAGTATAGCATACTTTTCGCCAATAATCAAGCATTACACACAATTTTCACCGACTGCCACCTTTTTCAGCCTGATTTTTCAAGATAATACCTGCATCTCCGTTCAATATAGCTTTAAGCTATGATAGACCATAAAATAAAAATTATTGATTTACTAGGAATTTTGTGTTATAATATACTTTGCAGAAAAATAAAAAATATATTTTTATATAGATAACAGAAAAGAGGAAAATAAATGAAGACCTGCGAGCTTTTCAAGAAAAAGACAACATTATCCTTTGAGGTGTTCCCACCAAAGAGTTCAACGCCTGTTGAGAGCATATACAGCACCATATCACAGCTCCAGCCACTTAATCCTGATTTTATCAGCGTAACATACGGAGCAGGCGGAAGCACGAACAATGCGACTATCGACATATGCTCAGCTATAAAAAATCACCACAAGATAGAGTCGGTGGCACATCTTCCATGCCTTTATCAGACAAAGGAACGAGTATTAGAACAGCTTGAAGAGATGAAGTCTGCGAATATCGAGAACATACTTGCTTTGAGAGGTGACAGAAACCCTGATTTTGAGCCGGCAGGTGATTTTCACTACGCTTCCGACCTTGTATCTTTCATAAAAGAACACAGCGACATGAACGTAATAGGCGCATGCTATCCTGAATGTCACCCGGAGTGCGACAGCATAGTAGATGATATAAAGCACCTGAAGGATAAAGTAGACGCAGGCTGTTCACAGCTTATCACCCAGCTTTTCTTTGACAACAGCACATTTTACGATTTCAGAGAAAAAACAGCCATAGCAGGGATAAACGTGCCTATCGAAGCAGGAATAATGCCTGTGACCAACAAAAAGCAGATACTTAGAATGACAACTCTTTGTCATGCGACCCTACCGAAGAAGTTTCTAAAGATAATGGACAAATACGAGAACGACCCAATAGCAATGAGAGATGCGGGCATAGCCTATGCGGTATCGCAGATAGTAGATCTCATCGCCAATGATGTAGACGGCATACACCTTTACACCATGAACAATCCATATATAGCAGAGAAGATATGTGAAGCGGTGAAGTCGCTTTTCTGATTTACACAAACGCAAGCAGGCGGAGAATTGATCTCCGCCTGCTTTTTTGTTTTCCGCACAGACCAACTGTAGGGGCGAACAGTGTTCGCCCGTTTCATTTTTTCACGATCCTACTGATTATCACATTGTATAAACACTGCACACAAATGTAGGGGACGGCGCCCCCGACGTCCCGACATCGAAGCGTTAAGGTTTGATTTATCATAAAGCTGTGTAGGCAAACAAAAGCGGGTCAGAGCTTTACACTCCGACACCGCTTTATTATAGCTCCTTATTCATATCTCAAAGCGTCGATAGGATTGAGCTTCGCCGCCTTTATGGACGGAATAAGTCCAAATACTATTCCAACTACCATTGAAAATACCACCGACACTACTATTGACGCCGAGGATATCGCCACAGGCACTTCTGCTACCTTCGCTATTACCTGTGAAAGCCCTATACCCGTCAGCACACCGATTATTCCGCCTATGCTCGTAAGCACTGCCGCTTCTGTCAAAAACTGTGCAAGAATTCTCTTTTTCCTTGCCCCCAGTGCTTTTTTCAGTCCTATCTCTCTCGTTCTCTCTGTTACCGACACGAGCATAATGTTCATTACACCTATACCGCCTACCAGCAGTGAGATGCTAGCTATCCATATAAGCATCTTATTAGTGGATGAACTCAGATCCTGCAATGACTTCGCCTGCTCCAGCAGGCTATCGCTCTTGTATTCCACAGAAGCGCTGGTTTCCTCACTTCCGCCCTTTACAGCCGAAACGTTCTCGTTAAGAATATCCGCCGACTTTTTGCCCGCATTCGTCATCGAGTCCGTGTCCACAGCCTTTACTATACAGTTTTCCGGTTCGTCATAGCGGAAAACTATCCCCCAATCGTTTGTGGGGATAAAGATAAGTCCGCTTGATGTCTGATTGTATGTGTAGTAGTCCTCCACGGAGCTTATAACAGGCTCAAAGCTTGAATTTTTCACAGCCACGCCTATTACAGTGAACGGCTCGCCACTTATGTCTATTACCTTTCCCACAGGGCTTTCACCCTGAAAAAGACCCTCTGCAAGCGTCTTGTCTACCACTGCCACCTTGTCAAATTTGGTAAAGTTTCTCTCCGCAAAGCCCTTTCCCTCAACTATCTCGTATCCAACAGTGTCAAAATAATCCTTGTCTACTCCGTATATAGTTGACGAATCCATTTTGTTGTTAAGATAAAACAGATTGTCAGGATTGTTTCTTGTGCGGTAAAAAGTGCTTGACTCCACCTCTTTAAGCTCGTTGATACGTTTTTTAGTGTCCGATGTGAACATTGCCACATTAGACGGTGGCGTTTCATAAGAAAAGTCGCAAACAGTGTCGCCATTTGAAAGCTGGATCTTCACAGTGTTGTTTCCTGCGCCGATAAGATTGTTCTTTATCTGCTCATTTGTACCCTTGATAGTGGAAACTATAGCAATGATAGCCGCAATACCGATAATGATACCAAGCATAGTAAGAAACGAGCGTATCTTATGTGAAAGTATACCCTTGAATGAAAGTCTGATATTTTCTATCATATTATCCGCCCCCTTTTAATACTCAGGATAAAGGACTTTGTCGGTCTCCTTTGTCCTTACGCCCTCTTTGACGTCCTTGCCGTATGGGAAGCATATCTTGTCTTTCATAGAAAGTCCGCCCTTGACCTCGATATTAGTGCCATACATTATCTTGCCTGTTTTTATGTAGCTTTTCACAAGTCTGCCGTCCTTGTTGGCTTTCATTATATAGTAGTTTCCGTTTTCCTGCCTTACATAATGTATAGGCAGATAAACGCTGTCACTGGTCGTGGTGTCATTCACAAATGAAACGCCTACCCAGTCGCCCACATTGAAATCCGTGCTGTCGCTGAGCTTAGCTTCTACAGTGTAGGTGGAGCTGTTAGGATTGTCACCCCAGTTGTTTGCCGAGTATGACGTAGGCTCGCTGCTTATCTTTGTTATCTCAGCGTCAATGCTCATTCCCGTGTTGTATGAGTTCACCATAACAGTGTTTCCCACAGCCGCTCTGTCAAGATTAAGCTCGCCCACACTAAAAGTAACGGAAACTCCGCCCTCGCCCTCGATTATAGCGAAAGCGTCATCATCTGAGCTGCCACCGCTGTAGTCCATGCTGCTGTCTGTAATGTCCATATCGTCTTTGTTGTCACCATCGTCCGAATTATCGCCCTCTGCGGCAGCGTCGCCTACAGTGCCTATCTTTTTAACGACTCCGTCGATATTAGCCACTACCTTGCCGTCTGTCTTTTTCTTCAAAGCGTCATTGTAGTCAAGCTTTGCAGACTTAAGGTTAAGCTTTAAGCTCTTTATCTCGTCCTCTTTTTCTGATATCATTTTCTTTATCTCTGCACGGCTGTGCATATAGTCCTCAGAGCCTGAATTTGCACCGTCCGTCTGTGACGGGTCAGCAGGAGTGACATCTATGCCAGCGTCATTATCATCATAATCACCGTTATCAGGTATATCCGCATCACCGCCATTGTCGGTATCATCAGTATCATCGCTGTCGTCAGCACTGTCATCACTGCTGTCTGAGCCTGCAGGCACAACGATAGAGAACTTGCCGAACTGCTCCACAGAAGTGTCAAGAGAAAGCGTACCGCTTTCCTTATCCTCAGTTATCCCCTGTGAAACTGTCCAGTCTGCAAGAGCCTTTTTGCCCATTGTTTCACGGTTGACTATCCACTTGTATATAAAGTTTGAGTTATCATCATAAACGCAAAGCTCCGCATAAGCCCCCGTTGTCTTTATCCTATCAAGAAATGCTCTGGATACCTTTGTGTTCCTGTTGCAGTTTATAATGTAAGGATCGTCCTTTGTGCCTGCATTTTTCGTCTGGAAAACAGCCTTTACAACGTCCACAGTTTCCACAGGCTCAGGAGTTGGCTCAGGATCTGGAGTTGGCTCTGGTTCTGGCTCTGGTTCCGGCTCTGGTTCCGGCTCAGGCTCTGGATCGTCAGGCTCTTGCGGTGCGTCCTCAGAAGGCTTTAAAAGCTTGTATTTAGCAAGCTCCTTTTCAGCCATTTTGATGTTCTGCTCGCAGACCTTTACCTGATTTTCTTTCTGTGAAAGCTCCAGCTCCACCACCGTCATGTCATATTCAAGTATAGTGTCGCCCTTTTTCACAGTGTCGCCCTTTTTCACAAACACCTTTTTAACAAGCTTCTCGTTGTCAAGAGTAATTCTCTGAGCGTTGGCAGAAACTATCTGCCCGTCCATGTTCGTTGAGCTGTCCCACTCGTAACTATCCGCAGTTTCCGCCATAAGGTCAACAGGAACTACCGCCACAACAGTTTTCTTGTCCTGATTTTTCTTATATTTCATTGCTCCCGCATATCCGCCTCCGCCGAGGATAGCTATGCACAGGAGTGTTATTATTACCTTTTTCATTCCTGCTCACCTGCCTTTTCTCCATGAAGCTCGCCGTCACGGATATACATTATCCTCTTTGCACATCTTGCAATGTCAGGCTCGTGTGTTATCATAACGATAGTAACACCGTCGTCATTAAGCTCCTTGAAAAGCTCCATTACCTGATCGCCCGACTTTGTGTCAAGAGCGCCTGTTGGTTCGTCTGCAAGAAGAAGCTTTGGATTGTTGACTATCGCCCTTGCAATAGCCACCCTCTGCTTCTGACCGCCTGAAAGCTGAGTAGGCTTGAACATCATTCTCTGTGCAAGCCCCACCTTTTCAAGAGCCGCCTTTGCTCTCTGACGTCTTTCTCTTTTGCCTACCCCCGCATAAAGCAGCGGAAGCTCCACATTTTCAAGAGCTGATTGTCTAGGGAGCAGATTAAAGTTCTGAAATACAAAACCTATCTTCTTGTTTCTTATCTCCGAAAGCTTCCTATCCTTTGCCTGCATAATGTCACAGCCGTCAAAAACAAAGCTTCCCTTTGTCTGCTTGTCAAGACAGCCTATAATGTTCATGAGCGTAGACTTTCCCGAGCCTGACGGACCCATTATCGCCACATATTCCCCCTCTGAGACATCAAGGGAAATATCCTTAAGCACAGGCACAGCTTCCTTGCCCTGCAAATAATCCTTGTAGATATTTTTCAGTTCAAATACCATTGCAAGCCCTCCTTATTCAGCGAAAGCTGCGTCAGCATCAGCAGCGTCGGCATTCTCACCGTCTGCATTTTCTGCATTTTCCTCTTCACCGTAAAGCTTGTTGAAGTATTCTTCTATCTCCTCGTCCGTCATGCTTGCAAGCATATCCTCGTCTATAGCCATGCCGTCCTCACCACTTCCGTCAAAAGCGATGTCCTCGTCACCGCCCTCGGTATCACCGTCACTGTTGTCGTTCGTGCCAAGGTCATTAGGTGGAACAGACACGTCAGCCTCATTTGTGGTAGCCGTCATGCCCTCCTCGATAGACTTGTCAGGGTATGCGATATAATCGCCCTTTTCAAGACCTGACTTTATCTCGCAGTCACCGTTCTCCTCGTCCTTCTGACCTATCTCAACATATCTCTTTTCTATCTTTCCGTCCTTGTCCTTAGCCCAAACGTAGTTCTTCTTGCCGTCCTTGCAGATAAAGTCGGAATAGAGCCATATGCCCGTCTTGTTTATAGAAGTGTCCTGACCGTTGTCTATCTCGATAAGAACGTGCTGACCGAGCATAAGTCCGTCAAAGCTCTCAGGCTTAACATAGAAAGCGTAGTTTGAAGACTGGCTCATCTCATCGCTTGAACCGAAGCTGTATATATCATCACCAGAATTTTTCTGCGGACTTGTGTCAACAGAAGTTATCTCGCCCTTCCAAGTGGAATCATCAAGCCTTGACTTTACGATAACAGAAGCTCCCTGCATGATATCTTTGCTGTTCTGCTCGTTGAATCTGCCCTTTATTCTGTAGTCGCCCTCTTCTGTTATCTGCATTATAACGTCGCCGCCGTCCTGCTGAAGCTTGTCCACCGTCTTGACGTTCTTTACAGTTCCGTCGATAGAAGCGGTGACGTATGCGTTCTTTGTGGAAGCCTCCAGCTTTTTGATCTCAACGTTTTTAGCCTTTATATCATATTCGTTCTTAGCATTGTCGCTCTGCAAAGAAAGGATCTGAGTCGTGTATGACACAGCGGCGTCCTGATCGGCGTTTTTCTTTTCCTTTTCAAGCTCAGCTATCTGGCTCTTGTTTGAGGTTATCTCGTTCTGAAGCCTCTCGACCTCAAGCTTAGCCTGCTCAAGCTGAAGGTTTATAGCCTCAACGTCATATGTAAGAAGCTTGTCACCCTTTTTAACAGAGTCACCGTCCTTAACAAGTATCTCGTCCACCGTCTTTGAGCTGTCATACTTTACGTCCACAGACTCCTGCGCCTCAACTACGCCCACACACGAGCAATTAGAACCCTTGAA
>ENA-UEQR01000474-UEQR01000474.1-human-gut-metagenome-genome-assembly--contig:-NODE-474-length-26545-cov-7.212936_pt1 | contig 26545 bp, 22 predicted proteins | sample MGYA00242944_ERZ507941 | MGnify/ENA primary metagenome ERZ507941 (study PRJEB26167, sample SAMN06115398) | human gut metagenome | host: Homo sapiens | place: China:Chongqing | collected 2016-06-23...
AGAGAACGATGAGAACGTCAAGTCCGCTCTTGACCTCATGTTCCTCCAAATCGAGGAGGGCAAGAAGTACAAGCAAAACGACGGCTCTTCTCCTGACGCTGCGGGAAATGCCGGTCTCTCAAGGAGTTTTGGCACCAAGCAGGCAGATAACGGTTGGTCTTGGGTGCCCAGTAAGTTCAAGCGCAACTCCGATGGCGTGAAGCCCGCCGACTGCGGGGGACTTTCCGCCGACGAGGACTTCGCCCTGATGAACTACAAGAACTTCAAGGTGGCCGCAGGCAAGACCTTAAAATCCATCCTCATTTCCTGCAACGTGCGCCTTGCGCCCATCGCGACGGACGGCGTGCGCCAGCTTTTGACCTATGACGAGATGGAGATTGACACCCTTGGTGACCCGGATGCGAAGGTGGCGATTTTCGGCATCCTCTCCGATACCGACAAGACCCTCAGTTTCCTGTTCGCCATCCTCATGTGGCAGACCATCGACCAGCTGTGCCGAAAAGCCCTTTCGGATTATGGCGGGAAACTCCCGACCCCGGTGCATTTCATCTTCGACGAGTTCGCCAACATCGGCACCATCCCGCAGATTGAGGAGACCATCGCGGTCACACGTTCCCGTAACATCGGCATCACCATCATCCTGCAATCCATGAGCCAGCTGGAAAGCAAGTACGATAAGAAGGCGCAGACCATCATCGACTGCTGCGACTCGACGCTCTTCCTCGGTGGCAAGTCCAACTCCACCAACAAGGAGATTGCGGAGATGATTGGCAAGCAGACCATCCATCAGATGACTTATAACGAGTCCACGGGACAATCCTCAAGCGCCAGTAAGAACTTGCAGATTCAGGGTCGTGACCTTATCGACGCAGCAGAAATCGGAAAGATGAGCCGCTTAAAGGCAATCCTGCTCATCGCCGGTACCAACCCGCTCATGGATGATAAGTATGACCCCCACGCCCATAAGCGATACCGCTATATCGTGGATAAGCGCAACTGGAAGCGTTTGCATAAGAACTCCTTCGATTTCGAGCGGTATCTGAAAAACGGCTGCGAGCCGTACACCCCCGATGAGGATATGGGTGCGGAGTTCACGGCATGGAAATGGGCGGCATGGAAAAAATCAAGGAAAGGGCTTCTGGGTAAATTGCTGAACCGGTAGTCACTTATAATTAAGAGAAATGCCACGCGAAAAAGGCAGAAAGGGGACGAATGGAGGAAGGAACTTGGAAACACTCGTCAAACTCGCCGCCCCGGCGATAGGAACCGCTGCGGGCGCATTCACCGTCGTGGGAATCATCTATCTTGGGATGACCCTCGCGGGACTTCTTCGCGGCGGGGGCGGGGAGATACGGAAAGCCGTTGCAATCATCGTCGCGGGACTTACCTGTATCGCCTTTGCCCATCTGTACGGTTACTAGAAAACAAGTAAACAAGAAAGGAATCAACCATGCTGGAAAACGTGAAAAACCTTCTCTCTGATGGTGTGACCGCCCTCGGCGGCATCCTCATCGTCTTCGGCCTTGTGAACCTTGGTCTTACCATCAAGGACGGTATGCAGGGCGGCGGCGGTCAGCTCTCCGGTGCCCTCGCCATGATTATCGGCGGTGCCATCGTCGTGGGTGCTGCCGTGTACTTCAAGACCGGTATCAACTGGGGTTCCCTCGCGGGTTAGAAAGGAGCGATATCTAACATGCTCTCTGTAGCAGTACACAAGGATATCGCCGAGTATCAGCCCAAAATCGTAGGCAAGATGACCATGCGCACCCTGGTATCCATCACGGGTGCGCTTTCTGTCTCGGTACTTGCCGGGCTTTACATCTACTTCGTTTTGGGACTGAACGTCAGCGATTGCACCTATTTTATCTATGCCGTCTCGTTGCCGTTTTGGTGCGTGGGCTTCGTGAAGCCCTGCGGGATGCCCTTCGAGCAGTTTGCGCCGCTTTGGCTTAAGGCAAACTTCACGAACGACCGCATCTTCTACAAGCCGTCCATGCGTCTTGCGGGACTTCTCTCTGAGTCGGAAAACAGCAAGCAGAAAGGAACTATCTATGGAAAACACTACCGAAAGCAGGGAAACCTTCGCGGCATCGAATCCTACTCCCCAAGGGCAGGACGGGTCATCTCTTAACGCCGCATTTGACGTGGACGCGTTCGTCCACGCATCCGGTGACGGGTTCGGGAACACCGCGCCCCTGCGCTCCGATACCGGCGCTATCGACATGGATGCCATCTCTCAGGTCGCACACGTCACGCAGGGTGCCGGAAAGCTGACCCGAAAGGAGAAGAAGCACGCCAAGCGCGAGATGAAGCGCAGGAAAAAGGAAGCCAAGAAGGCCGAGAAGGAAGCGAAAAAGACCTACAGCTCCATCAAGTCCCAGTTAAAGGACAGGGACAAGGAGCTGTCCGATAAGATGGCCGATGCCAGAAAGAAGCGCGACTCCGCGAAAGACGTGGTGAACTACATCGGCTACAACAAGATGTATCAGGACGGCATCTGTGAGGTGGAGGAGGGGATGTTTTCCTCTTCCATCGCCTTCGATGACACCAGTTACCACTCGGTGCGCGATGAGCAGCAGAAAGCCATGTTCTCTGCCATCACCCGCCTTTACGACCAGTTCGGTGCGGATACGCTCGTGCAGATGAGCGTCATCAACACGCCGCTCCTCAAGGAAGAGGTCGGTCATCGCAAGTTCTTCGACCCGGAGCGTCAGGCAAACGATGCTGCAAGGAACGACGCGCAGGTATTCAACAACATCCTGAACGATAAGGTGAAGGAGGGGGTCAGCAACATCCGCAGGAACCGCTACCTCACCTATTCCGTGACGGCAGACACCGCAGAAGATGCAGCGCGTCAGCTCTCCCGTATCGAGGTCGAATCCTCCCGCATCCTAAACTCCATCGGCAGCAAGGCACACCTTATGAACGGCACCCAGCGCCTTTCTGTCATCCATTCACTCCTGAACCCCTATAAGCCGTTCCTGTTCGATTACCAGCGCGATATTTCCGCCAAGCGCTTACAGACTACCAAGGACTGCATCGCACCGACGCAGATTGATTTCCGCCCGGACGGTCACTATAACGACTGCGTAAAACTCGATAACGGTGTCTACGCACAGGTACTCGTGATGAAGAAGTTCGGCTCGGAACTTTCCGACCGCGCACTTGCCGACATGGCAGACCTTCCTATCCCCATGGCTATCACGTGGTACGTGCAGCCCATGGATAAATCCAAGGCTATCAATTACGTGCGCACCCGTTCCGCATGGATTGACAAGGAAATCATCGAGGAACAGCGCTCGGCAGTGAACAAAGGCTATGACTTCTCCATCCTCCCGCAGGAGCTGAAATACTCCAAGGAGGAGACGGAGGACGTGCTCGACCACTTGCAGAACAAGAACCAGCGTCTCTATGTCTTCACGGGGCTTGTCTACACTTACGCGGAGAGCAAGGAAGCGCTGGATACGCAGGTACTTCGCATCATCTCCACGGCACGTCAGAACTCCATCGAGCTTGATACCTATGACTATCGCCAGCGTCAGGGACTTAATTCCATCCTCCCGCTCGGCCATAACCACGTGGAAATCTCCCGCATGTTCACCACGGCGCAGATTTCCATCCTCGTTCCGTTTGCCACGCAGGAGCTTGACGATGCGGGCGGCAACTTCTACGGTCAGAACAAGCACAGCCGCAACCTCGTGGTCTGCAACCGCAAGAAGCTCACCTCGCCGATGGGCTTCGTCTGCGGCAAGACCGGCTCCGGTAAGGGTATGTTCACTAAGACCGAGATGACGGGCACCATCTTTTCCAATCCGACGGACGAGATTTACGTCATCGACCGCGCAGGCGAGTACACCGCTATCGCCGAACGCTACGGCGGTAGCACCTACCACTTCGGCGTGGGTACCGGAACCCATCTGAACCCCTTCGATACGGTATCCGTGGAACACATGACGAGAAACGAGCAGATTGCGTTCAAGGTGGACGCGATGTTAGCTCAGGCGGGCGCTTCCGCTGCCGAAGCCGGGTCGAACTTCTCTGAGGTTGACCAGTCGCTCGTACAGCGCTGCACCGAGCTTGCCTTCCAGAAGGCCGCAGAGCGCGGAGGCAATCTTCCGCCGACCTTACAGGACTTCTACGATGCCGCGAACGAGCAGCCGGAGGAGCAGGCGCAGGTCATCGCACTCCGTTACGAGCGATTCGTGAAGGGTTCCATGAACTTCTTCAACCATCAGAGCAACGTCGATTTCAACACCCGCATCGTGGATTTCAACCTGAAAGACCTGCCGGATTCCATGCTGGTCTTCGCCCTCATCAATGTCTGCGAAGCCGTCCGCAACCGCATGTACTTCAATGCAAAGCGAAACGTCCGCACATGGCTCTATGTCGAGGAGATGCAGAGTATGTTCGCGTACCCGACGGTACTTAACTACTTCTCCCGCTTCTCGAATGAGGGTCGAAAATTCGGACTTTTGCTGACAGGTATCAGTCAGAACGCCACGGCGATGCTCGCCAACGAAGCGGCGCGAAATATCGTCCTTAACGCGGACTTCCTCATGCTTCTCAAGCAGTCCCCGCTCGACCGCATGAAGTGGGCGGAACTTCTGAACCTGTCCGAGCAGGAGGAGGAATGCATCGACGAGTCCGCTGAGCCGGGTGACGGCCTGCTCATCGCAGGAAACGCCCGCGTGCCGATTCGCGGCAAGTTCCCGTCCGGCAACGTTCTCTATGACCTGTTCTCCACGAACCCCAATGAGACGAAGAAGACGGGGCTTGGGAACAAGAAAGATGCAAAACCTGTTATCTAGCAACCCAGTAAGAAGACCCCGGAAAGGACGGTGAACGTCAGATGAAGGCTTCGGATTTCACGACCGGCGGAAACGACCGTGAGAAAGCCATGAGCAATCTCCTCAAGACCGAAAAGACGGATGCCGTCAATACCGGTCTGGTGGAAAAGGCAGATAAGAGCGCCAAAGCCTTAAAGGGTGACCTCTATTCCGTCGGCAAGAAGGGCACGCACGGCGCGGGAAGTACCGCCCTCGATGCCATCGCAAGGAAACGTAAGAAGACTTCCGCCGCCGATGCCCTTGACGGAAAATCCCGTAGCCAGCTAACCGGAAAAAATGCCCTCACGAAAAAGGTGCAGTCTCGCCACAATCTGAATAAGAGCCTGAAACGTGGTGCAAAGGGTGTAGCCGCAAAAGCTGCCCACAACGCTCTCAAAGACTCCGAGCTGGAAGGCACGGACGATTTGGTCGCAACCACGCACACCGGCGCGAAACTTGCCGGAAAGGCGAGAAAGCACCTTCGTTCCGGTAAGGATGCACTTGAAAAGAAAGACTCTCTCGGTGCCCTCTCGGAAAAGAAATACCGCACCGAGAAACTGGATAAAAAAGCTGCCCAGAAGCGGATGCAGTTCTCCAAATACTTCCATAGGAACGTCTACGAGAATGCTGCGGCGCAAGCGGGAAAGAAAAAGGCGCTCACGATTCTTTCCGGTGGCATCAAGGGAATGCTTTCATCACTTGCCGGTGCCGTCTCCCAATTCTTTCCACTCATCATTGCCTTCATCTTGGCCTTCGGCCTGATTTCCGTTGTCGGTGGAGGTGCCGCCGATGAGGAGCAAAAGAGCGCATCGCTTGACGGGATGCCTGCATGGGTCACCTACGACCTCGTGCTCGCGTGCCTGAACGCCCACGAGCAGTACGGATATCCCGCTTCGGCACTCCTCGGCCAGATGATGATTGAGAACGGCACCTCGGACTCCGGTTCCGACCTCGGGCGGCTGTACCACAACTACGGCGGCGTGAAATATGCCGGTTATGACTACGGCGGACTCATCACGGGTTCCGTTAAAATGCTCACCACCGAATACAGTGCTTCCGGCTCTGCCTACAAGACCTACGCGGATTTCGCCGTCTTCAAAGACGATGATTCGTACATGAAATACCGGTGTGAGCATCTTTACAAGCAGTCCAACTACACCCGCGTTGCCAATTACCAGAAGGCCATCGACACCAATAACTCCGAACTCTTCCTGCGTGCCCTCGGCGAGGGCGGGTACTACACCGCGTCGCAGGACAGCTATATCGCCCAGTACCGTTCCATCTGCCAAGCCTATCCGCTCGTTGCGCAGCTCGATTCCATGACCGCAGAGGAGTTCAAGAATCGGTACTCCGGCACCACCCTCATTCCCGGTGGCGGGCAGGACTACCAGAGCGCCGACCAGTGGCAGAAGGATATCGTGAATGCCTGCTCGCAGACTCCGTGGCCGGGAGCCAACCTTTGCGCCACATGGACAACAAGGGTCTATGCAAGAGCCGGTCATCCCGTCGGCGGCAACGGCAATACGCAGCTCGGCAATCAGGGATACGGTGCCAATTACAGCCAGAAACGCGCCACCACCGACCTCTCCCAGATAAAGGTAGGAATGCTCATCTCCGCCCAATACGGCTCCAACACCCCCGCCGGTAACGCTTACGGGCACGTCGGCATCTATATCGGTGACGGCAAGGTCATGGATAGCATTTACTCCGGTCTGCGCACCATCTCCCTGTCCGATTGGGTTTCCCAAAACGGAAGAGGATGGGTTGTCTGCGGCTATCCATGGGACTGGCGCTAGGAAACCAGAAAGGATACCTGCTATGAAGAAACTGAAAGCATGGATGGCGGAACACAAGAAGTTTTCCGTCATCGCCCTATGCCTGCTCCTGATGTTCACCTGCGGCTCTGCCATGAGCGCCATCAACGTGTCGCATCACCGCGCGGAAACCGCAAAGGAGCAGCACGCAGAAAATAACACGGACACTACCACAGCCGCTGAAAAGAAGACGAAGGAGGAAACCGGGAAGGTGGAGCTTACCGATGCCCAGAAGGAAATCATCAAGGGATACGATACCGATACCAAGGAACTCATCGACACCCTCTCCTCTTCCGTCTGGTCGGTAAGCGAGGGGCGCTACACCCTCAAGTTTGCCGATGACTCCTACGTGGAAACGGTGAACGGAACTCCGACCGTCCATAGTTACGCCATCTCCCGCGTGGAAAAGACCTCCGATGGGTACGGCGGCTATCTCTATACCATCGTCTTCGAGACCGATACCGGCACCCATATCGTGACTTATACGGACGGCAGCGGTGCTGCGGTGAACTCCGATTCCAAGACCCCCGGTGAGAACACCATTTCCACCCTTACAAGCTCTACGATGTTCGCTCAGAAAAACACCGCATACGAGCGTGCCGAAGCGGTCGCAAACATTACCGTGAAGGGCATGAACAGCGAGGTCACGAAACTCTTCGGCGGGGATGAGAAGGCCGTCATCACCGCCCTCTCCAAGTGGTGCGCCGTCCATTACCCTTCTGTCACCGAAGCTACATGGCAAAAGGTCGTGAACCTCGATTATGAGAACGGGGTCATCACCACGGACTTCAAGCTCAACGACACAAACTCTGTTTCCGTCACCTGCATTTACGAGCAGTCCACGGGCGAGTTCTCCTTCGAGGGCTAGGGCAGCGTCGCCATGCAGGCAGAAAGGAATCTCTATGAATGAACAACTGACTTTACAATCCACACAGCATGAGGAGACGAAGACGGTTCCCCTGCGCAGGAGAAAGGCTTGTCTTATGGGCACATTCGCGCTCTTCGCCGCCTGCGCACTCGTGCTCCTCATTCCCCATCCGGCCTACGCGGGTGTCATCGGGGACTTCCTTGATATCCCCAACATGATTAAAACGTGGCTTCTCCAAATCGCTGCCACGCTCTTCAACACCTATTTCGGTGTCATCAACCAGACGCTTGATGCGAGGTTCATTTCCGGGCCGTTCAACGAGCTTTTCGGAACAACCGAGCCGTATGGCGTGATAAAGGACTTTTATCAGGCCGGGGTCATCCCCGTTGCCCATGCCATCCTAGGTCTCTTCATGCTGATGCAACTCATCAAGATTAGCCAGCGCATCGACGCGACGAGCACCCTTCCCGCCGTGAAGGATATCGTGTTCCTCGTGGTGACCTACTGCATCCTCAGCTACTTCATCGACAACGCCCTCGACCTTGTTTCTGCCATCTACGGCATCTTCAACGACCTCGTTGGTAACGTGTCGGACAAGCTGCAATCGAAAAACTGGTATGAACCCGGAATCGAGATGACCAAGGATGATGCAGCCGACGCTACGCTCGGCGGATGCTTCCTCCTTTCGATTTTCGGACTCATTTCATGGGTGGTCGGACTCGTTTTCTATGCCGTTTCGATGGTCGTTGCCCTCGGCCGTTCCGTTCAGCTCTATGTCTATGCCGCCTTCTCTCCGATTCCCATTTCCCTTCTCGGCTTCGAGGAGACGAAGCAAATCGGAATCGGTTACCTCAAGAACTTTGCGGCAGCAGCCCTCGCAGGCGTGGTCATGGTTCTCATCCTCTACCTCTACCCGCATCTTGTGACCGCCCTCGCGGTTTCCGGCGGACTTGGAAAGGCTGAGATGCTTGGTCTCGCACAGGGCGTAGAAACATTCGACTCGTTCGGTGTCATCATCAAGACTATCGCCGTTCTCATCACGACCATGATGGGGCTTGTAAAGTCCGGCTCTTGGGCGAAGGAAATCCTCGGCGCGTAGACGCTTACCGAAAACCCGCTACCGCTCACCGAAGGGGCGTGCCGAAACCGGTGCGCCCCTTCCCCTTAATAAGTTATTATTGGGAGCCAAGCATCGGCTTCCGATGGAAAGGAACGCGCTATGGCATACGACACTACGGAAGCAGTGGCTAAGTTTCTGTCCGGCTTCCAGATGAAGATTACGAACCGGGAAAGGGACACCGTTGCCCCAGACTATTACGTGAAATACTTGCTCACCCTCTCCAAAGGCGGAAAGGACTTCTCCACCACCTTCGTATCTGACCCGAGGGCTTTTGGGGAGCCGACTGTCACGCAGGTCTTCTCCGCCCTCGCAGACGATGCCCTCACCTTGCGAAAGTATTCCACTGACGAGTTCGTGGATAAGCTCTACGCACAGGGGGTAAAGCCATCTGCCGCCCTCCGTGCTTACGACTCCTGCAAGGAGACGAATTTGTAGATGCAGGACGAGCTGTACCTCTCCGGCTGGGAAATCGAAGAGATATCGAAAACCCTGACAAAGCATGGGGACGAGGTAAACACTCTGGTCGAGTTCTACGATACCGAGGATAACGGGCAGTTCGTAGCCAGTTTCCACATGAACACCCTGCTCGGCTACCCTTGGAACGGAATGGTCGGTGCCGACCTCGACGGCCTTGAAGCGTATGGATTCGCTTATCCACTCAGCACACAAGCCGCGACCTGCTGGCTTGAGGGCGATGACCTTGCGAAGGTGAATGCTTTCCTCAAGGAGACCTGCAAGGAGGTCTTCGGCATCCTGCCCGGTGCGGACGATGGCGGCTACTCCCTTTCGGGGGAAGCGAGAGAAGCCGCCCTATCGCGCTTCGCTCTCCCGGAGAACAGGAAAGCCGCCCTCAATATGATTCGGAAACTGAATGAGTCGAGAGACAGCAACGAAAACGACCTTTTTTAGGCGTTTTGGCAAGAAAGGAGAAATGAACATGGCAGAAGATTTCGGTGACAGCACGGGAAGCGGCCTTGTAAATACCGCCAAGCAGGCCGCAAAAGAGGTCGTTCAGGCCGTCGTGACAAAGGGTGCGGGCATCGGAGGAAAGGGCGGTGGCGGTATCTCCCTCTCCGGGGAAGCCAAGGACATGATGGCCGCTTCCAAACAGCTTGCAGGCGCATCTGCCGCACCTTCCCGCGAGCATCTGGTCGCAAAGCCCGACCTCTCCCGTTAGATAGAACCACAGAAAGCCAGCAAACCGCACAACTAGAAACACAGAAAGGATGATTGCCATGCCAGATAACGACTTCTGGATTGGGCAGGAGCAGATTCCCGTTGACCTCTCCCTCCTGCTCACCTACTCCAACGATGAGGACTACTGGTACGCTCCGGGGGAGTATGCACTCAGGGTCTATACCGTCGATACCCTGAACACCAACTTCGCCCGTCCCTGCTTCGCGTTCGGTGAGCGCACGTCCGACCCGGAGATGGAGGATGTGTCCGGTGCTATCGAGAACACCCTTCACGAACTTCTCGATTCCGGTGCGACCCCCGAGGACGTGTACCGCATCATGGGACTCGTTAAGGAGAGCGAGCTTTCCCCCGAGACCAAGGAAGCTGACAGCTATCTTTCCATCGACCTCGGCTATTGCATCGACGGAAATATCGTCTCCTATGAAGCGGTGCCGGAGAGCATTGCGACGGTGCCTGAAAACGTAGACTACCCCCGTTACGCCGAAGCGATGGAGAGCCATGTGCCGCTTCCCATCGCTACGCAGATTGCTAAACATGATTTCTCTCACAGGCAGGCGGATATCCTCATGGAAGCCGCCCGTAACCCGCACGTCTCGTCCGAGACGCTTGAGACGATAGCCGACAAGACCCTTTCGTCCGGTAAGATGCGCGGTCTTCTGGATATCGCTTCTGTCGGCAAGAACCCCCTCGATTTTCGCAATATGGACGAGCAGACACTTAAGGCGGCTGTTTCCGTGCTGTTCCACGGCGGCAAAGACCTCCCCGTGACGGAGCTTGACCTTGCGCAGCTGCGTTCGGTAGACCTCGCGCTGATGGACGGGGCTTCCCCCGCCGAAGCCATGCGTGCAGCCGAGAAGCCTGTATCTGCCGAGCAGGAAGAGCCTGACGTATCTCTCGCATCCGAAGCCCGCGACGCGAAGGCTGCTCGCACCGAACTCGATAGCCAGTCGGAGATAAAGGATGCCCCGACACGCGCGGAAAAGGCAGATGGCTCCCTGTGACAAAGCCGTTTCATGAGCAGAAAGGAGGACACCTATGACACCTGACGGAAAAACATTCGACCCGGAAACCGTTACCGACAAACAGCTCGTTCAGTACGAACAGGCCATTGACCGTGGCCTAACCGAAGCCGACGCGCTGCGCCTTGCTGAACACGAGTACAACGGCTTTCAGGCCAATGCCATCATCGCCGCCGCGCTGAACCCGGCGGTGGGAGAAGACGTGCTGGATGCTCTCGCGACCCCCAAGTACACCGCAGCCCAGATGACGGCCATCGCGAAAATCGCCATCAGGGGCGGAGACTTCGCACGCTTCCTAGACCCGCAGATGGACGCACGGCGCATGGAAGCCGCCTATCTGGTCGTGGCGCACGGGGGGAGCGATTTGCCTGTGGAACGTCTCTCCCGCCCCCAACTGCTCACCATCAACAACCTCCTTCTGCAAGGCATTCTCCCCTATGAGACCGTCCGCGCCATCGCGAAGCCCGCGTTTACCCCTGAGAGCATGGAGGTCATCGCCGCCGCCATGGAAAACGCACGTCATGACCCCTATACCGGTGAGCACTCGCTGACCGAAGCGCAGGTGGCGCGTATCATGAACCCGGAATACAGACCGGAGCAGCAAATCGCGCTTCTTACCGCCATGCGCGGGCAGACCCCGGTTGCAGACCTGAGCGATGCGGACTTTGCAGGGCTGTTCCCGGCTTCCCTTTCCGTAGAGCAGATGAGCGCCTGTGCCTATGCCGTGAACCGGTGCGGATATAACGCGCCGCTTCTCATGATGACCATGCAGGCGTGCGCGGACATGAACGCGCAACAGCTCATGGCCGTCTTCGATGCAACGGCGGCAGAGTTTTCCGATGCCACTATGGCAAAGGTCTCCACAATCCTTATGCACACCCCAGCCCTTACCTCCCAGCAGATGCGCTATCTGCTGGCGGAAGCCAAGGACGGCACCCCGCTTTCGGCTCTGGAATCCATGAAGGAGCATCTGCTGGCACAGGCGGAACCCGAGAAGGCACAGGTTGCCGAAACCGGTGTCAAGTCCGAATCCCGTGACATGGCATCCGGCAAGGAAGCGCTTGCGGAGCGGGCGGGACTCGATGGCACCCCGAAAATCAATCAGAACAAGGAGATGGAATAGATGTTTAACAACATATCGAATCCCAAATGGTTCGGCGATTGGAGCCGTTTGGAAGATGAATATCTCGACAACAACTTTACGGAGATTCAAGACAACTTCACTTTCTCAAAGAGGGAAAAAACCAACGGACTTTTTGGTGCCATCGTCAGTCTGGCTACCGCATTTCCAGTCCGCGACCCGGAGACCGGACATGCCACCGGCGCTTGGAAGGTGGCCTGCGAGTCCATCGACCTTGACGAGGTGCCACTTTCCGATATCGCGGACATGATTTCCTGCTTTGGCAGCAAGACCATAACCGATTTCAAGCTGAACAACAGGGAAGTCGATATCACCCCATGGCAGCAAGCCCTCGGCGAGCTTTTACTGCGCGGGCGCGTACAGAAGGACGATTACCCATGGATACAGTGCCCCAACTCCGACTCCGCCTTGAACATGATGAACATGGTCATGGGTGCGAACTTGCCAAAGGACTTCTTCGATGATTGCACCCTTGGCGATGAGGAATATGGATGCGGCGAGGAAGCACATGAAATGGCTTCTGCACGGAAGGAAATCGACACCCAGACGGAGACCAAGGATGAACCGGAAGTTGACCCAGACAAGGAGGTGAAATAGATGACTGATAATTTCAAGGAGATAGGTTCCCTGTTCGGCAGGGAAGGCTCGGGCGCAGGTTTCGTCAAACAGACGGATAAGGAGTCCTTCACCTATGCCTTCGCTTGGCCGGAGGGGGATACTTGGGCAACCCTCACCGGATACCTGAATCCCGAAGAGCAGGGTATCCGTGCCATGCTCATCGCCACCGGCGAACCTCCGCGCGAGGTGACCCTTCTGCCGGATAAAAACGGCTCCACCTTGAAATCACTGCAAGCACTGGTGGGTGGAAATATCGAGACTTTCGATATCGCTTTCGGCGAGGAGGTTTCCCTTTACGTGAACGAGGAGGTCTGTTCACCTGCCCGCCAAATCGTGCCATCTTCGCCACCGAGGAGATGGCAAAAGCCGGGTATCTCTCCCAGCTCGATTACTCGAAGGTCGTGGAGATGGGGGATTTCTACACCGTTCTAAACGGCGATATCGTAGCCGTGGGCTTCGACCCGGAGACCGGGGAGAGCCGGTCGCTCACGGATGGGGAGACTGCCCGCGTGGAAGGGTACTTCACCGTTATCAGTAGACCCGGAAGCGGAGCGAAGGCTGTCGATGATATCCGGCACGGTATCACTCCGGACAGCTACGACATTTCCGTGGAGAGCCACGATTGCACATCCGGCAGGAACGCGCTCGCGGCGGATGCGCCTGCAAGGGATGCGCCCGGAAAGGATGACCAGAACATCGGATAGAACCCAAAGTGACAAAAAAATTGAAAGACAGGATGCCGCATCCCGTATGGGAGCGGCATCTCCACAAATGCGAAAAAGAACGGGAGGTGCGAACGACGAAAGGAAAAAAAGGCTCCGAGATTATCACTACCATCTGCGAGTACGAGAACTCCGTGGCAATGCCGGATAATGAACGCCTGACCTATCTCGACACGTGCGGCATCGTCCGCCTTAAGGATGGGAACGGAAACGCAAGCGCACAAGAAGCCCATGCGAGCAGATGCAGCGAGTACCTGCGGTTCGGACACGAAGTTGACCTTGCCGCCTGCGGCGCATACAACCCCTACGATGCCCTGAAAGTCTGCGATACGCCGGAGATATTCTTGAAGACCGGGTTCGAGCAGCGCCCCATGCTCTACACGCAGAAGCATCTCTTTCAGGCTCTCACGCCGAAATCCGATTACAACCCCCACCGGCACGGCTTCTCCATCGAACAGGTAAAGCGCTTTCCCGAGCTTCTTGCTTCCCCGGTGGTTCTCGCCAACAGCCCGACCAGGGACGATGTTCTGCTTGCCATCCTTCTCGCGACCGATGCCTACGACACCCCGCTCATCGCGGGCATCAAGCCGGACGGTGCGGGGAACTACGGAGGGCGCGAAGTGGAGACGAATATGGTCTTGAGCGTCTACAGCAGGCAGAACTTCATCCGTTACTTCGCTTTGTTACGGGATATGGATGCCTTCGTGTTCGTAAGCGGCAGGAAAATCGAAGCGCTCGAAGACCTATCCTGTCTTCCGCTTGCGGAAAATTGCTCCGGTCTCGATATTGACAGGATTCTGCAACGCCCGAAGTGCCTTGGATAGATACGGGTCAGGAGATTTCAAATCATGTTCTTCAAGAAGAACCAGCCTTTTCATTCCCAGAAGCCTAGCAAACCAGAAAGGAAGGAAACCATATGAGCAAATTAGTCATCGCGGAGAAGCCGATGCTCGCCCGCGATATCGCCCGCGCCATCACGGGAAAAGAGGTGTCCGAAAGCGCCCGCCTTCCCATCTCGGGAAACGGCTACACGGTCTGTGCCTGCGCCGGCCACCTTTTGGAACTGGTAAAACCGGATGCCATCGACCCAAAATGGGGAATGCCTTGGAGCCTTGATGTACTCCCTATCGAGGTTCACGACTGGCCGAAGGAACCGGCGGTCGATAAGAAGACCGGAGAGAGTAAGAAGCCCCTCATAGACCAGATTGCGGGACTCCTCGAAACTTGCGATTCCGTCATCGCCGCCGGTGACCCGGACGATGAGGGGCAGCTTATCGTGGACGAGCTTTTGGACTACCTCGGCTACGCCGGTAAGGTCGAGCGCGTCTACGTGAACGACAACATCGAGAAGAACATCGTGAAGGCATTCGACAAGCTCGTGCCCAACGACTCCTGCCGTGGTGCCGGGAACGCCGCCTATGCCCGACAGATGGCGGATATGTGCTTCGGCGTGAACGAGACGAGACTCGCCACCAAGCGTCTCGACGGCCTGTTCACCGTCGGACGCGTGCAGACCCCGACGCTGGGGCTTGTGGTGAAACGCGACGAAGCCATCGCCCACCACGTCACCCGAAAGTTCTACGAGCTGTTTGCAAGCGGTGATTCGGATGCCGGAGAACTCACCTTCAAGTATCTGCCGGGAAAGGAGCTGCTTGCCGGTGAGAAGCATCTGTTCGAGCGGCATACGCTGGAAGCCCTTAAGGAAAAGCTCGACGGACGCGACCTGCACTTTGAAACGACCGTATCGAAAAAGCAGGAGAACCCGCCGCTTCCCTACAACTTGACCGTGCTGCTTTCCGACATGAGCGAGCGCTTCGGCTTCACTGCCGCCGAGACTCAGCAAATCACGCAGGATTTGCGTGATAAGTACAAAGCCATCACCTACAACCGCTCCGATTCCCAATACCTCAAGGAAGAGCACCGAGAGCAGGCACCGGCAGTCCTTGCGCAGGCGATGAAGAATCTCGGCGTGCGCTGGCCTTTGGATTACCGGCTCCACTCCAAGGCGTTCAACGATGGGAACGTGACCGCCCACCACGGCATCATCCCGCAGGAAGCGGATGCGCCCGTGTCTGCGATGGAACCGGACGAAGCCAAGGTCTACACCGCCATCTGCGAGCGCTATGCGATGCAATTTCTTCCTCCCGCCGTGTACGACGTGAGCGAGAGCACGGTAAGCGTGGACGGCGGAACGCTTAAGCTCACAGCGAAGCGCCTTTCGGACGCGGGGTTCACGGCTGTCTTCCCGAACGTCTCGAACAGCCGTGTCAGAGAGGATTCCGATACGGGGAACCCATGGGTTCCCGCAGGAAGCCACACCCTTGCCGGTATCTCCTGCTCAATCACGGAAGGGGAGACCATCCCGCCCGCACCCTATACGGAGGGCACCCTCATCACAGACATGGCATCCATCGCGAAGTACGTCAAAGACCCGGAAATCCGGGAAATCCTTAAGCGTAAGGATGACGGCAAGAAGGTCGAACACGGCGGTATCGGAACGACGGCCACCCGCTCCTCCATCATCGAGGGTCTGAAAACCCGTGGCTACCTTGAGGAACGAAAGGGAAAGGTTCGAGCAACCGATAAGGCCAAGGCGTTCTACGCACTCCTCCCGCCGGAGATTCGCGGTGCAGACGTGACCGCAAGATGGTGGCTCATCCAACAGGATATCGCAGACGGTAAGGCGGACGTGAACGCCCTGCAAGATTCCGTCATCGAGGTCTTCAATCACCACCGCGAGACCGCCTACGTGGGCGCATCCATCGCAGGTACCGGAAAGACCGTAGTGGGCAAGTGTCCGAGGTGCGGCAAGGACGTTATAAAGACCGGCTCCATCTACGCCTGCTCCTCCATCAAGAACGAGAAGCAGGAAGACGGCACTTGGAAGGAGGTCGCGGGCTGCGGGTTCAAGCTGTTTGGCTTCTGCACCAAGAAGTTCACCGAGGGGCAGGCCGCATCCCTTCTTGACGGGAAGGCGGTCTCGCTAAGGGGCTGCAAGTCCAAGGCCGGAAAGACCTTCGATTGCACAGTCGTTCTTCAAAAGGACGGGTCGGTAGAACCTATTTTCACACCGAGAAAACTCACGAAGAAAGGCCGCAGGTAGCGGCAGAAAGGAAGGAATGACATGGCAACACTCCTATCACCGGATATGCTTCCCGAGGATATTCGGAACATGGATTTCGGGCAGGCTTCCATGCCCCACGCGCCAGAAGCCCAGACCCCAGAAGCGCCCTACGATACGACCACATCCGCACCAGACCGCCCTGCCATACCGCTCTCCCCGGACATGCTTTCCGGGAACCTGCGAGGAAACGACAGTGAGAAATCGGGCATCGAGTTCTCCTTCGATGCCTTCGGATACACCCAGCAGGTCGAACTCGTCAGGGAGTCCTATGCGGACGGCAACCTTGCAGTGACCGCCTATCTCTCCGACCCAACCGAGGAATCGTTCGGACAGCCTTGGAGCAGCGTTACCGTGAACTTCGGTTCCCCGCTGCAACAGGACGCGACCGTTTTCCTCGACACCAATAACATGGGAGAAGCGATGCTCTCGAAAATCTCCCAGCTCGGAGCCTTCACCGGCCAGTTCATGCGTTCGGGGTTCTGCTCCTACCCGGCCTTCACCTTCGATACCGAAGTCATGGGCAATATGCGTGACTTAAACGAGTTCGCATCGGCAGACCACAGCAGCCTTGCCAAAATGCAGGATGCGTGCCACGCGGCACTCGAAAACGTATACGGCAGCGAGTTCACGGATGCCTTGGAAAGCGGTTACGACCTGAACGCCGAATCCCATGACTGCGCTTCCGGAAGCGCCGTACTCGAAACCTGCGATACGACCCGCGCGGAACAACCCACGAACCATGTGAAGGGGGGTGCGATAGGCATGAGCCGCTTTCACTCGAACCGGACTTGCATCCGTTCGCCGACAGCTATCCCAAGCAGCCAAAACACACCATTGTGCTAAAATCGGGTACCGTATACACACCGCGCGGGACTACCCGTTCCGCACAGACAGAAAGGATGAAAAAACATGCCCAAGAAGACACTGGAGCCAGAGCAGGCTCCCAAGGCAGACAACTACGCCAAAATCAACATGCCCGCCGCCTTCCTCACGCCCCACGACATTCAGACAAGTGACGGGCGCACCTTCGAGAAGTGCTTCGTTTCCTTCCCCAAGGGGACGAAGGTGAACGGCATCGACGTGAGCGGCTTCTCAACCGATGTGTTTCTCTCCGACTACATGAAGAAGGACATGCTTGAGAAGGGACGCGCCACGGTCTCGTTCAAGAAGGACGAGCCGGTGCCCATCTGGACGGGGAAGAAGGACGATGCCGAGCACCCGTATCAGCGCTACGAGGTGAAGGCCACCGACCTCACCCACGCACTCAAGGTGGCGCAGGATGCCTATAAGGCCGGAAAAGCCGCAGAGCGTGCCGCCGCCAAGGACGGCGTGAGCCTTGCGGGGGAAGCACGCGACATGGAGACCGGGAAGGACGCGCTCGCAGGCGATGACCCCGCCAAGTCCACCAAGTCGCGAACCGGGCAGGATATCGCCCAGTAGTACAGAGGAAAGAGGTGACAGTTCATGGTAATCGAGGTGCTCTACAAGTCCTTCCGCTACGAGAAGTTCGACTCATCCGCCCAGACGAACTCCGAGCCGTTCCGCGCGAAGGGAACGAACATCCTTACCGACTGGAACCTCTACCTCGGTGCCCTTGAGGAAAACGGCATCATTCTCGCAGAGCACTGGTATGACGGAAATCCGCAGCACGCAGGCGGACAGGTGACCCTTGAGGGCACCAAGGTTCCCGCCGCCACCCGTCAGGTCGGGAGCGCCATGCTCCTCGTCTCGCCAGATGAGCTGGACGATGTAGTCTGGCTCAAGAAGGACGGCGAAAAGCTCCTGTGGCGGGAGGGCGATGAGCTGATAAACGGCGAGCGGTTCTTCGCCATGGAGCAGCTGTGTTACTCCGATGCCACAGTGCAATCCGTCAACCGTCGCGCCATCGCCGTGTTCGACTACTTGAAGCACGCGCACCCGACGTACCCGGATGATGAGATTGCCCGCATCATGGGCTACACCGAATCCGCCATCGAGCGCATCCGCGATGCAGAAATCTCTCAGGACGAGGGTTTCGTGGACGATGACGGGGAAGGTCAAAACGAGGAAGACAACACCGGGGCTATCGGCGGATATGACTTCGGTTAGAGATAGAACGAAACGAGAAACGCAGTTCAAACGAACCACCAACGAAGCTACAGAAAACCACGCAAACAAGGAAGGAGAAAAGAACACATGAAGATTCTCGGACGAATCAAGAAATCTAAGGTGCTCACTGCGGTCATGACCGCAGTGCTCATCTTCCAATCGGCCTGCCCCACCGGGCTTGCCTATGCCGCGCAGAAATCGGGTGTTAGCGCCTATTCTGCCGGTCAGACCATCGACCAAGCACTCGGTGCCACCAAGACGGTCGAGTCCGTGCTCTCCCAGCACGAGAACGACGAGTATTACCTCACCACGCCATACGGCAACAAAGGGCCTCATGGCGAGGGCGGCGCAATCGACACTTGGGACTGCTGGAAACCGAAGGGTGAGTACGGTAGCGGTGCCTATATGAACTGCGCCGGTTTTGTGGTTGCCGTCCTCCGTGCCTGCGGAGCGGATACATCCATCATCGGAAACTATACCGCCAATGACGGCTACAACAGGGGCAACGAAGCGAACGCCTCCAAATGGGAAGAGTATTGTCGCGACAACAATGCCGTCAGCTACACGTTCAGCTCCAAAGAGCAGATGCTCGCGTCCGGCATCCTTGAGAAGGGCGATATCATCTACATGGAGCCGGTGGACTGGAATCATAGCAATTCAGACTGCCATATCGGCTTCTTCTGGGGTAGCAGCAGCTCGGAAGACCTTTTCTGGCACTCTTCCAGCCACGCAGACGGAATTGTAAAGGGCTATTTCCCGAACTCCGCAGGCGGCAACGTGATTTCCAAAATCACGCCCAAGTATCCCGTTCGCTACTACCGTGTCATCAAGACGTTGCACAAGGGATATCTGACGCTGCATAAGGACTCCTCAAATAAGACCCTTACCAATGCCAATGACTGCTATTCCCTCGCAGGTGCCGAATATGGGGTCTACACTGACTCCAACTGCTCGAACAAGGTAGCGACCCTTACGACGAACGCAAGCGGGAACGCGAACACCGTCTCGCTCAATCCCGGACGCTACTACGTGAAGGAGACCAAGGCTCCCAAGGGATATTTCACCGATTCGCAGGTTTACACCGCAGATGTTTCCGGCGCGAATCGCGAATCCTCGCCTGTGAAGCTCTCAGTCAGCGACAATCCCGCAAATGACCCTATGAGTATGCTTCTCGGTAAATTCGACGGCCAGAAGACCTATAACGGCGCGGGCAACCTCCCGCAGGGTTCCGCCACCCTTGCAGGTGCCGAGTTCACCGTCGATTACTACGCCACCCTTGACTACAAGAGCTACGATGACCTTAAGAACGCCGACGTGAAGCCGATGCGTTCTTGGACGTTTAGTACAGACTCCAACGGTTTCTGTAGCTTTGACATTGCTCATTTTGTCTCTGGCGATGCCTTCTGGTATCGACTTGACGGGACTCCTGCACTTCCACGTGGCACCGTTGTCATACGTGAGACTAAAGCCCCAATGGGCTACGTAAAGTCTGGTGAAGTGTCTTTCCAGAAGATTCAGGAAAACAATTCCGTTGAAGGTGTTATCACCTACAATGCCCCGGAGGTTGCCGAGCAGGTCTACCGTTCCGATATCGAGTTCACTAAGAAATCCGACAACGGTTCCGACCGCCTTGCAGGCGTGCCCTTCAAGGTGACCTCCCTCACTACCGGCGAGTCCCACATCGCCGTGACCGACGAGAACGGCTATTTCAGCTCCGCGTCCTCTTGGAACGCGCATGACTCGAACACCAACGCGAACGATTGGGCGCTGACCGCAAGCGACACCATCGACAGCACGAAGCTCGATGCTAACGCCGGTTTCTGGTTCGGCAACAACAGCGTGCTCGATGGGAACGGCACCACTTCCACCTCCGATGCCGTCAAGGCGGACAACAAGCTCGGTGCCCTGCCCTTTGACACCTATTCCGTCGAAGAGCTTCGCTGCTCCGCTAATGAGGGCTATGCGCTCATCAACACGACTGTTACTGTGACCCGTGATGCCAAGACCATCGACCTCGGCACCTTCGATGACCCGGAGCCGGAAATCCACACCACCGCCTACGACGCTTCTGATAGCGACCATTACGTTGGGGTCGGCACCGTCAAGATTTCCGACAAGGTAGAGTACAGCCATCTCGTCGCGGGTAAGACCTACACCGTCATCGGTGAGCTGCATGATGCCGCTACCGGCGATGCCGTCACGGTTAACGGTCAGGCTATCACTGCCGAGAAGACCTTCACGGCTGAGGACTCCGCAGGTTCCGTCACGCTTGACTACGCTTTCGATTCCTACGACCTCAAGGGGAAGACCCTCGTGGTCTATGAGACGCTTACCGATGCAAAGGGTGCGAAGCTCGCCGAGCATAGGGATAAATCCGACGTTTCCCAGCAGGTGACCGTGCTCACGCCGAAGCTCTCGACAAGCGCCGTGGGCGATGCGGACAATAGCAAGTCCGTCACCGCTGAGGATGATGTTACCGTTACCGATTATGTCCGTTACACCGGGCTTACCGCCGGGCAGACCTACACGCTCACGGGAACCCTTATGGACAAGTCCACCAAGAAGGCTTTCATGGATGCCGACGGCACCCCCGTCACCGCGACTGCGGAGTTCACGGCGGAAGCCGAAAGCGGTACCACGACCGTGACCTTCACCTTCGATGCCAGCGGCATCAAGACCGGCACCAAGCTCGTCGCCTTCGAGACTGTTGCCACGAACGGTATCGAGATTGCCGACCACAAGGATATCAACGACATTGACCAGACCGTTACCGTGAAGGCTCCCGTTATCGGCACCACCGCCGTCGATGCTGCCGACGGTGACAAGACGGTCACGGGTGAGGAAAATGTCGCTGTCCGCGATACTGTCCACTACAACAACGTGACCCCCGGTAAGACCTACAAGGTCACCGGTGCCCTCTATGAGAAGGTTCTTGACAAGAACGGAAAGGTCACGAAGAAGGTATTCAAAGACAAGAACGGTACCCCCGTCACTGCGGAAGCAAACTTCACCGCAGAGGACTCCTACGGAAACGTCGATGTGACCTTCTACTTCGATGGCAGTTCGCTCAAGGAAGGTACCTCTCTCGTTGCCTTCGAGTCCCTGTCCCACAACGACAAGGAGATTGCTTCCCATGCCGACGTGAATGATTCCGGCCAGACTGTCATCATCACGAAGCCCAAGCTCTCCACTACCGCAACGGATGCCCTTGATGGTGATAAGAACCTCATCGGCGAGGATAATGCCACCATCGTCGATACCGTCCATTACATGAACGTGACTCCCGGCAAGACCTACAAGGTTTCCGGCACCCTCTACGAGAAGGTCACCGACAAGGACGGCAAGGTCTCCAAGAAGCAGCTCCTCGATGCCGACGGCAACCCCGTCACCGCCGAGACCGAGTTCGTTCCCGAGGACACCTACGGCACCGTCGATGTAACCTTCACTTTCGATGGGTCGCTTCTGAAGGACAACACACCGGTGGTCGCTTTCGAGTCCCTGTCCTACAAGGACAAGGAGATTGCTTCCCATAGCGATATCGAGGATGAAGACCAGACGGTCACCATGCACACCTCCGAGATTGGTACCACAGCCACGGACAAGCTCGATGGTGACAAGACCGTCATCGCCGATGCCGAGTCCACCGTCACCGACAAGGTGGAGTACGACCATGTGCTCACCGGCAAGGCTTACACCATGGCCGGTATCCTGATGGATGCAAAGACCGGTCTTCCCGTACTGACCGGCGAAGGCGCGAAGAAGTATACCGAGGATGACCTCATCAAGTTCACCTCCGGCCTGATGAACGTGCTTGGCTTCCAGTCGAACACCTACTCCATCAAGGTTAAGGACAAGGACTGGGGCAACGGTGCCGCCATCGTGAAGAACGCGGACGGTTCCTACACCTATGATGCTTCCGAGCGCACCGAGAACGAGGACGGCACTTGGACTGTCAAGACCGACACCCAGACTCTCACCGAGCAGGAAGATGGCACTTGGAAGCTCACCGGTCTGGAGGGTAGCGGCATCGCCACCGCAGACGGCGGCACAAGCTACGTCCGTAATATCGAGGAGACCTACAAGGCCGATGAGGTCGAGGTCACTGATAACGGTATCGACTGGTCGAACGCAAAGAAGCTCCCGACCGCTTCCATTGACCTCGCCAAGGTCAAGGCATATGCCGAGGAGAACAAAGACCTCCTCTCCTGCCTTGTCTACAAGACGGCGGAGTTCACCCCTGAGAAGGAGTCCGGTTCCATCGACATGGACTACACCTTCAACTCCAACGACGTTATCGACCGCCTGTCCGGCGAGACCAAGAACCTCGTGGTCTTTGAGGTCATGTTCAAGGGCAGCATCGAGAACGCTTCCGATGAGACTCCCGTTTCCATCGTCGCGAGCGAATGCGATAAGGACAACGAGGGACAGACGGTAAAACTCGCCCCGAGTACCATCGGTACCACTGCGACTGACAAGTCCGACGGTGACCATGAACTGATGGCTGGCAAGGATGCCGTCATCACTGACGAGGTGAAGTACGAGGGTCTTATTCCCGGCAAGGAGTACACGCTCCATGCCACGCTCATGGATAAGAAGACCGGCGAACCTTTGAAGGTTGCCGACAAGGGCGTGACCGCCGAACTCAAGTTCACGCCGAACAGTGAGAGCGGCACGGTCTCCATCAACCTCGGCGAGTTCGATGCAACCTCCCTCGACGGTCATACACTGGTTGTCTTCGAGGAGCTGACCAAACAGAGCGATATCGACGGCAAGACCACGGACGTTACCGTGGCGGAGCATAAGGATATCAACGACGAGGGACAGTCCGTGACCGTCACCTCGACCCCGGCAGGCTCCACCTACGGAAAGACCGGCGTTGACATGACGAACATCGCCATCGCCATCGGCATCCTCCTGATTGCCGCAGGCTGCGCGACCGCTTACGGCATCAAGAGCCGCAAGACCACCAAGGGCGATGCGGACGAGAGCGCAGAGGATAACACCGAAGCCTAGTGCCCGTAACGCCTGAAACCGGCAGGGTGCCAGCTCTTCGGCACCCTGCCTTCCTTTTAATTTGAAAGGGGGATACACCCATGAAGGACGATAAAGAGAACGATATCGAGATGAACGACGGAGATTCCACCGAATCACCTGCGGATGGGAACAACATGCACGCGAACCCGGAAAGCAAGAAGAAGCCGCATAACCGGAAGGTCATTGCCGCCATCTGCGGCCTTGCTCTCGTCGCGCTCATCGGCGGCGGTGCCTATTATGGCATCGGCCACCAAACCGATGCAGATTCCAAGGCCGAATCCGTGCAGGCGAATGATTCCAAGGAAAGCGGTTCCGACGCGTCTGCGAAGGACGGCTCTAAGAGCAAAGAGAAGTCTCACACCCACGACTGGTCTATCACCTACAAGACCGTCCACCATGACGCTGTGACGCACACGGAGCACGTGGCACCCGTCTACCAGAACCTGACCACCTACCATACCGTTTGCAATGAGTGCAAGCAGGTCATCGACGGCAAGGCCGATGACCACATCAAGCAGACCGGTCACTCCGGCTACTCCACCAACGTCCCCATCACCGATGAGGTCATGGTGAGCGAGGGCTATGATAAACAGGTCACCGACACCCCGGCTTACGATGAGACGGTCATCGACAAGCTGGTCTGCACCACCTGCGGAGCGACGAAGGATGCCCCGCAGGCCACATCGGATGCCGCCAAGTAATTCAGATGGCCAGATTGGGAAATCATAACCGGAAATCCCGTGCGGCTTTTGCGGCAGCGGCGGTCTTCTTGGCCGTCGCTGCCATCCTTTTCGGCGTGCTGCTTCATTTCTATCGGGATGCAAGTCCCTCACCGTCACCAAACGGCACGCCGCAGGAAACCGCCACGGAAAGCGCAGGTGGTCGGGAATCCGAGTTCCCTACTGTTGATTGGGATTACTGGAAGAGCGTGAACGGGGATGTTATCGGATGGATAACCGTGCCGGGGACGGATATCAACCATCCCATCCTGCAAGCTCACGCATCCGACCCGGATTACTACCTGCATCACGATATCTACCGGAACTACAATCCCTTGGGTGCGCTCTATCTCGACGCAGAATGCGAGAAGGAGGGCTTTCAAAGTCCGAATGCCGTCATCCTCGGACACAGCCTGACCCTCGGGAACGCGGTCACCTGTTTCGGCAACGTCCAACGGTATAGCGATAAATCCTTCGCTTCTGAGCATCAGACGGTACTCATCCAAACCCCAAACACCAAGATGCGCTACACCGTGCGCTTCGCGAATATCGTGAAGGGATGGGAGCCGACCAAACGGACGGTCTTTGCCGGTGATTCGGATTTTCGGAACTGGTACGATTCTTCGCGAGAATCTGCCGCCATGGTACTCGATACCAATTCCGAACCGAATCAGGTCATCTCCCTCGTCTCCTGCTCCTATAACTTCTGGAAGCAGAATGAGCGGACGGTCGTGACCACCAGTATCGACCAAAAACAGGCGCAAACGGAAACTGTTTCGACCGAATCCCGTCAGACTGGCTCTGGTGCCGAATAAGGACAGGTTTCAATCTGTTCGCACTCACGCTACAAACCTACCGCCAAGACCCCGCAGATTCGATTCTGTGGGGTCGTTTTCTTAGAGCATGTCGGAAAAGCGGCAGCTATCGTATAATTTTAATGAGCTTTCCCGGAAAGGAGACCATGATGAAATCTAAGCAGAAGCAGACTCCTACGGAGATTATTGATAACCAGCGTCAGGCGGTCGTTGAGAAAATCATCGAGGACATGAAGCGCGACGGGCTTCGTTGGGCAGAACCGTACCTGCCCTCCCTAACACCGCACAACCCCGTCTCCGGCACCGTGTATCAGGGCGGAAACCGCGTGCATCTTGGCTTCATCGGATTCATGCGCGGCTACACGGACAACCGGTGGGCTACCTTCAACCAGATAAAGGATGCCGGTTGGCATGTGAAAAAAGGTGCCAAGTCCGCGCTCATCGAGAAATGGAAGCAGTTCGCCTTCTACAAGGAAAACGAGGATACCGGCGAGAAGGAGCTTGCCGGACGCTACCCGAAGCTCGTGGGCTACTGGAACGTCTTCAATGCGGAGGATATCGAGGGCATCCCGCCGGAGAACGCTCCCGTCCATCTGAACGACCGAACGGCAACCATCGCACAGAACCTTGAGGAGTCTTCCAGATGCCCCGTCATCGAGAGCAGCGGCTACCTCGGAAGTGCCGCCTACTCTCCGGCTACCGACCGCATCCTCATCGCCCCGCGAGAGACCTTTCGCTCTGATGAAGCGTTCACCCGCGTCCTGCTGCATGAGATGACCCACTCCACCGGACACCCATCCGCCCTCGCCCGTGAACTCGACACCCGGTTCGGAAGCCCCTCCTATGCTGAGGAAGAGCTGGTCGCGGAGCTTGGAAGCCTGTTCCTTTCCGCAGACCTCGGTATCCAGAGCACCGATTTGGAGGGCGAGTTCTACGAGAACCACGTCTCCTATCTGCAATCTTGGATGAACGCCTTGGAAAACGACCCATCCTACCTCTTCAAAGCCGCATCGAAGGCAGACCATGCAGACACCTTCATCATGGAGCGCTACGAGGAGGAGCTTGGAAAGAACATCGAGATTGACGCACCGGAACTGGAAGAGGAGGTATCGCTCGCCGGGGAGAGTCATGACATGGCAAGCACATCCGAACACCAGCCGGAAAGCGAGATGCCAGAAAATGTTCTCTCCACCGTTCTGTAACATGCGTTTGCCAAAAAGAACGTGTGTTCAATTCCTATATTGCCGTAATACCGGCATTATAGTATAATGGTAACATATGATAACAGCCATCTGGCAGAAAGGACGATAGGTATGGCAGAAATGGAAAAGAGACCTTGGCGCTTCACCATCGAGTTCGATGATGAGAAGGCAAAAAGGAATGGTTACAACGTAGATGACCTCTACGATTGCGTGGGAAAGTATGCGGAGCAGATGGGCA
>ENA-UEQR01000480-UEQR01000480.1-human-gut-metagenome-genome-assembly--contig:-NODE-480-length-26412-cov-12.067173_pt1 | contig 26412 bp, 24 predicted proteins | sample MGYA00242944_ERZ507941 | MGnify/ENA primary metagenome ERZ507941 (study PRJEB26167, sample SAMN06115398) | human gut metagenome | host: Homo sapiens | place: China:Chongqing | collected 2016-06-23...
AGCGCAGATAATACTTTGTGTATTATCGAGCATTTTGGCAACGCAGATGCCGTGCCGCAGCCGCCGGAACGGTGCTTAAGCCGTCAGGTGGGAATTGTGCGGTGTTGCCTTATATAAAAAACGGAGAACGCCTGACCAGAAAAAAGCTGTTCCGGCGTTCTCCAAAAAATCATGGTTTCTGCTCTGTGCGGGCGGCTCCATCACCGGTGGATGGAACAGCGCGAATCAGAACATTTCCTTCAGCTCGGGCTTGCCGTCCACGTAGGTCAGGATGGCAGTGCTCTTGACGGGGTTGTGGTGCTCATCGAAGGTAAAGGTGCCGGTGATGCCCTCGATGGTGCCGCCGGCAATGGCATCGATGACGGCCTGCTTGTACTCGTCAGAGCCGGCCTCGAGGCCCTGCTCCTCGGCAGCCTTGATGCCGTACACGACGGTCATGGCAGCATCGTAGCCCAAGGGTGCAAAGCCGTTGGGGTAGGCCTCGCCGTACTCGGCCTTGTAGGCATCCTCAAACGCGGCGCTGGAGCCCTTAGCGTAGCAGGCGCAGAAGTAGGAGTCCTTCAGCTGGTCGGCGGTGGCGTAGCCCTCCAGACCATCCCAGCCGTCGCCGCCCAAGAAGGGAACGGTCAAGCCGATGCTCTCAGCCTGAGCCAGGATCTGACCCACTTCCTGATAGTAGTTGGGGCAGAACACCATCTCGGGGTTCTTGCCAAGGATGCTGGTCAGCTGGGTCTTGAAGTCCACGTCGCCCTCAGAGTAGCTCTCCTGATCCACGACGGTGCCGCCCTTTGCCTCAAACTCCTTGGCAAAGTTTTCGGCCAGACCCTCGTTGTAGTCCTTGCCCTTCAGGAAGATGACGGCTGCCTTGGTGTAGCCCAGCTTCTCGTAAGCGTAATCTGCCATCTTCACGCCCTGGAAGGGGTCGGTGAAGCAGGCACGGAACACATTCCCGTTCACGGTGTCGGTCTCGGCATCGTAGGTAACAGCCTCGGCAGTAGCGGAAGCGGTGACCATAGGCATATTGTAATCGGCGCTCTCGGCGGCAACAGCCAGTGTGGGAGCTGTGGTTACATCGCCTACCAGAGCGGTGATGCCCTGATCCACCATCTTGGTAAAGCAGGTCACAGCCTGCGTTTCATCGCCCTGCTCGTCCATGGTGATGATCTCCAGCTGCTTGCCGTTGACACCGCCATCGGCATTGACCTGCTTCATGTACAGGCTGGCACCGTTTACAACAGCCTGACCGTAAACGGAAGCGTCACCGGTCAGGGGGCCCATCACACCCACCTTGATGGTGCTGCCGGAAGCAGCAGCGGAACCAGCAGCAGAAGAAGCGGCAGTGCTTGCGGAAGAACCGCCGCAGGCAGTCAGAGCACTTGCTGCGGCAACAACACCGGCAGCGGCCATGAACTGACGACGAGTGATCATCTTTTTCATAAAAATCTCCTCCTTCGGAGTGTTCTATAAAGTAAATTGATAAAAACGGAAGCAAGGCCCTTCCCCTCTAAAGCGGCCTTGCTTCTATTCTTGTCTGTTATTATAGCTATCTGGGTTCAAATCCGCAATTCACAAACCGTCCATACTTTTGGGCGCATTTTCTCGGCTTTGTTGATACTTTATACAAAAATTAAAGCGTAATTTTGTGCACTATTTCAAATTGTTCATTTTGTTTATCTGTGACATGAAACAAATTCACAAGTTGCAAAATGGTTACAGGGTCTCCATCTCGGCGTCGGCGGCAAATTCGGCCTCGGCGCGGACTTCGGCGGCCTGTCCCTCGGCCTCGGCAACAGCCAACGGCTCTGCCAGTGCCTTGCGGATGGCGGTAGCATAGAATACCATGGAAAGTGCTGTACCGATGCACCAGCCCACAGGCCATGCCATCCAGATGCCGGTGGAGCCCAGCGCGGTGGCGCTGAGCACGGCGGCAATGCCCACGCGCAAAATCAGGTCGGTGAAGGTGGCGATCATGAACCGCACCATCAGGCCGCAGCCGCGCAGGATGCCGTCTGCCACCAGCTTGACCGATACCACAAAGTAGAAGGGGGAGAGGATACGCAAGAACAGCATACCGGTGTCAATGGCGGGCCCCTGCGGGTCGTTCATGAACAGCAGCAGCAGGAAGCGGCCAAAGAAGAAGTACAGCACCACCAGCGGCACGCACAGCAGCCACACCAGATTGCGGCCCGCGCCAAAGCCTTCCTTCACGCGGTCCATCTTGCCGGCACCCATGTTCTGGGAGGTGTAGTTGGAGATGCCGTTGCCCAGGGTGGTAAAGGAGGTGATGACCATGTTGTTCAGCTTGACGGCGGCAGAGTAGCCTGCAATGACGCTGGCACCAAAGGTGTTGATGATGCTCTGCAGGATGATGTTGCCCACCGAGACAAAGCTCTGCTGCAGAATGCTGGGCACAGCCACCACGGCCACCTTGCCCAGCATATTCCACGAGAACAGCTGCACATGACCCTCGGTGTGGAAAGCGCGGATGCGGCGGAACACCACCACCATGGCCAGCACGCAGCTGACACCCTGACACAGGAAAGTAGCCCATGCCACACCGGCAATGCCCATCTGGAAACCGGCGACGAACAGGATGTCCACGCCGATGTTGGACAAAGAAGAGACTGCAAGGAAGTAGAAGGGGGTCTTGCTGTCGCCAAGGGCAGAGAAGATGCCGGTGGCAATGTTGTAGAAGAACATGAAGGGCAGACCCAGAACGTAGATGTCCAGATACAGCGCAGAGTCCGCAAGGATCTCCTCCGGGGTGTTGATGAGCTCCAGCAGGGCATCGCAGCCAAACAGACCGATGCCCATCAGCACCGCGCACAGCACGGCGGAGCCGATGAGGGAGGTGTAGACCGAGGTCTTCATCTCGCGGTATTCCTTTGCGCCAAAGTAGCGGGACACGATGACCGAGCAGCCGATGTTGCAGCCAAAGGCAAAGGCGATGAAGATCAGGGTGATCTCGTAGCTGTTGCCCACCGCAGCCAGCGCATTTTCACCGATGAACTTGCCCGCCACCAAACTGTCGGCGATGTTGTACAACTGCTGGAAAATGATGCTGCCGAACATGGGCAGACAGAATTGCCACAATACCTGTGACGGCTTGCCCACCGTCAGATCCTTATTCATTGCAAAAATCCTCCTCTATAACGACTATAAATGGGAAAACAGCGTAAACGCCGCAACCAGTATAGAACCGAATCGCCAAAAAGTAAAGAAAATTTTTGGTATATATGCCATACGAAAATTACATGGCTGGCATAGTGCATCCCCGCTGCCGCAAGGGGGCAGACTGTAAACGGGTTTTCCACGGCGGTTTGCGTTCCCGTTAAAAATTTAGGTCTGCAAACATACGCACCGGCTCTTGCGCCGGGGTGCAAAGCGTGGTAGGATATTGGCAGTTAGTTATATATAACTATCTAAATAGAGCAGTTCCCCGTCTGCCCGCCCGGGCAGTACGGGAGAGAAAATGATATTCAGGAGGGTTTCAAGATGAATTATCTGGAAATTGAATCTGTTGTAGGCCGCGAGATCTTAGACTCCCGCGGCAACCCCACCGTAGAGGCCGAGATCACGCTGGCGGACGGCACTGTGGCGCGCGGCTGCGCCCCTTCCGGTGCATCCACCGGCGAGTTTGAGGCGCTGGAACTGCGGGACGGCGACAAGAGCCGCTATCTGGGCAAGGGCGTGACCAAGGCGGTGGAAAACATCAACACGGTCATTGCGGACGCAGTGGTGGGCATGGATGCTTCCGACATTTACGCCGTGGACGCCGCCATGATCAAGGCAGACGGCACCAAGGATAAGTCCAATCTGGGCGCAAACGCCATTCTGGCAGTGTCCATTGCAGCCTGCCGCGCAGCAGCCGCTTCGCTGGAAATGCCGCTGTACCGTTTTCTGGGCGGTGTAAACGGCAATCGCCTGCCTGTGCCTATGATGAACATCCTGAACGGCGGCGCACACGCCACCAACACCGTGGACACGCAGGAGTTCATGATCATGCCGGTGGGCGCACCCTCCTTTAAGGAAGCGCTGCGCTGGTGCGCCGAGGTATTCCATGCGCTGGCTGCCATCCTGAAGTCCAAGGGGCTGGCTACCTCCGTGGGCGATGAGGGCGGCTTTGCGCCCAACCTTTCCAGCGATGAGGAGACCATCGAGACCATTCTGGCTGCCATCGAAAAGGCGGGATATCTGCCGGGCAAGGACTTTATGCTGGCAATGGACGCCGCCGCCTCCGAGTGGAAGAGCCCCAAGGGCAAGGGCTTCTACAAGCTGCCCAAGGCGGGTACCGAGTTCACCTCCGCCGAGCTGATCGCACACTGGAAGAGCCTTGTGGAAAAGTACCCCATCATCTCTATCGAGGACGGTCTGGACGAAGAGGACTGGGAGGGCTGGCAGCAGATGACCCGCGAGCTGGGCGGCAAGGTGCAGCTGGTGGGCGACGACCTGTTCGTGACCAACACCGAGCGTCTGGCAAAGGGCATCCAGCTGGGTGCGGGCAACGCTATCCTGATCAAGCTGAACCAGATCGGCTCTGTCTCCGAGACCCTGGAAGCCATCAAAATGGCGCACAAGGCCGGTTACAACGCCATCAGCTCCCACCGCTCCGGCGAGACCGAGGACACCACCATTGCGGACTTGGCTGTGGCGCTGAACACCTGCCAGATCAAGACCGGCGCGCCCAGCCGCACCGAACGTGTGGCAAAGTACAACCAGCTGCTGCGCATTGAGGAGCAGCTGGGCGAAAGCGCCGTCTACCCCGGCATGGAAGCGTTTTAAGTAAGACGATTTGGAATGCCCTCCGCGCTGCTTTGGGCATTTTCAGCGGAAATAGTATTTTTGATTTGTTGCTCAGAAACGCCTGCGGGCGTTTCTGAGCAACTTTTTCACGGGAAGGGGTCGTAAAGGCAGACGGCAGCTGCGATACTCCCAATATTTACCACCACAGCATTTGCAATCCTGCGGCGGACTGGTTCGTATATAAGGCAGACCGGCACCCGGCAGCAGTCGGGACGGAATGAAACGAAAGGAGCAAACCTTCCATGTTTCAAGGCCTTGGGCCGCTGCTCAACCTTTTGGGCGGCGGCAGCTTGACTAAGCTGCTTCTGTTTTTACTGAAGGGGCTGTTCGGCTGAAACGGACGGTCTGAAAGGAGAATACCATGCTGATCGTATTGGAGCATCTGCTGGGTCGGATCAACCTGCCCGGTATGTGGTGGATCATCGCAGAGCGCTGGCTGTGATGTGACACCCCGCAAAGCCGCTGCACTTTTTGTGCGGCGGCTTTTTTGCTGCAACGATACCCCTTCCGTCTTGCCGCTTCGCGTCAAGCCACCTTCCCCAAGGGTGTCTCCCGGGGAAGCCTGCTGCCCTTATAACTTTTTCTAATGTGCCTTACTTGCCGTTCTGTTGGTAAAAAATGCTTGCATCTAGGCAGTTTTGATGATAAAATTACACTGTTACAGTATGCCCAAAAGCGGGGTGTACAGGAAGGTGAAGTTTGAAATTGCGGTAACAGGGGGTACTGCGTGCTGCGGTGCGCGGAGAAAAAGGCAGGAAAGGTAAAATGGAAACAGACGAGACAATAAAAAAAGGATTTCTGCGGCTGGAACGCTATGCACAGAATATACCGGGCGGCTTTCACTGCTGCGCAGAGGATCCTGAAAACGGCTATCCGTTTGCTTATGTCAGTGACCGTTTTCTGGAGATACTGGGCTGGGAGCGGGAAGAATTTGCGGCAAGGTTCGATAACCGCTATACAGCGCTGATACACCCGGATGATCTGGCGGCCGGGCTGCGCTACCGGAATGCGGAAAACAGCGCGACTTACGCCAAGAATGGTGACAGCATCTTCCGGCTTCTGGGCAAAAACGGCTACCGCTGGGTCACCAACGCTGCCAATCAGGTGGAATGGTACGGCAAAGGCTATATCGTGGGCACGATCACGGATATCACCCCCTATATGGAACTGCGGGAAAAGCTGGAACAGCAGAACCGTACCCAGCGGGAGGCGCTGGAAACCGCCAACCATAATCTGCTGCGGATGATGCAGCAGATGGAGGAGCAGAAGGCGCAGTTTGCCCAGACTACTGCCCGGAGCATGGAAAAAGAAAAGCGCTACCGGCGGCGGCTGAACCACGACGCCCTGACCGGCACCTACAACCGCCGCTTTTACGAGGAAGTGGTGCGCAATAACCTCGGCCCGGCAGGCATCGCCCTGATGGATATCGACGATTTCAAGATCTGCAACGATACCTACGGCCACCACGCCGGAGATCTGGCACTGGAAACCGTTGCAAAGGCCATCCGCAGCTGCATCCGGGAAACAGATCTGCTGATCCGCTACGGCGGCGACGAGTTTTTGCTGGTGCTGCCCGGCATCCCGGCGGATTATTTCAAGGTAAAGCTGGAGCAGATCCGCACCGCCGTGCAGCAAACGGTGGTGCCGGGCTACCCCCACTTCCGGCTGTCGCTGAGCATCGGCGGCGCGATGCAGACCCTTGCCGACCCTATGGAGAACGTGGTGCGCCGGGCAGATTTTATAATGTATCAGGCCAAAAACCACAAGGACGCCGTGGCGGTGGACACACAGGACAGCCGGTTGGCTGCACAGAAGGATGTCTTAGGGGAAAAGCCCGTGATCCTGCTGGTGGACGATTCCATGATGAACCGCATGATGCTTGCCGGCATTCTGGGCGAGGACTACCGCATTCTGGAAGCCGAGAACGGCAAACGGTGTCTGGAGCTGCTGCAGACAGAAGCAGGGCAGATCTCGCTGGTGCTGCTGGATATCAACATGCCGGTCATGGACGGCTTTGAGGTGCTGCGCACCATGAATACCAACCATACCATCGAGGATGTGCCAGTGATCATGATCTCCAGCGACGACTCGGAGGAAGCCATCCGCAAGGCCTATGAGCTGGGCGCCAGTGACTATGTGAACCGCCCCTTTGATGCCAAGATCGTCTACCGCCGGGTGTCCAACACCATCAAGCTGTACGCCAAGCAGCGGCGGCTGGTGCAGATGGTGTCCGACCAGATCCGCGCGCGGGAAAAGAACACCGATGTGCTGGTGGGCGTGCTGAGCCAGATCGTGGAGTTCCGCAACGGCGAGTCCGGCTCTCATGTGCGGCACATCCGCACTATCACCGAGACGCTGCTGCACCGGCTGATGGAACTGACCAGCCGCTACGACCTGACTCCCGAACAGAAGGATAACATCCCGCTGGCGTCGGCACTGCACGATATCGGCAAGATCGGCATTGACGAAGCCATCCTGAATAAGCCCGGCAAGCTGACCGCAGAAGAATTTGCGGTGATCAAGACCCACAGTATGCTGGGCGCAGAGATGCTGCAAAAGACCGAAAGCTTTGCAGACCAGCCGCTGCTGCAGACCGCCTACGAGATCGCACGCTGGCACCACGAGCGCTGGGACGGTAAAGGCTACCCGGACGGGCTGAAGGGCGACGATATCCCCATCAGCGCACAGCTGGTCTCCATGGCGGATGTGTATGACGCACTGACCAGCGAACGGTGCTATAAAAAGGCTTTCCCGCACGAAACGGCTGTCCAGATGATCACGAACGGCGAGTGCGGCGCCTTCAACCCGCTGCTGCTGCAGTGTCTGCTGGACGTGCAGGGGGAACTGAAGCAGGAAATTTTACAATGGTAATGTGAGGGCAACTACGCGTGACAGAACAGCGATTCAACCATAAAATACCCCGCCGTACCTTTTTAAAGGTGTGCGCGGCGGCAGCGGCAGCCGGGCTGACCGCCTGCAGCAAAACGCAGGCGGCGGCAGCACTGCCCGAGCTTACGGTGGGCAGCGATAACTACCCGCCTTTTATCTACCTGAACAATGACAGCACGCCCACCGGCATTGATGTGGACATTGCCACCGAGGCCTTTGCCCGCATGGGGTATGCGGTACGGTTTGAAATCATTGACTGGGAGCAGAAAACAAACCTTGTGGAAAGCGGTGCTATCGACTGCATCTGGAGCTGCTTTTCCATGGATGGGCGGGAGCAGCTGTACCGCTGGGTAGGGCCGTATATGGTCAGCCGTCAGGTGGTGGCGGTCAATGCCGATAGCGGCATTGAAACGCTTGCCGACCTTGCGGGCAAGACCATGATGGTGCAAAGCACCACCAAGCCGGAGGAAATCTTCCTCGCCGGCACCGACCCCCGCATCCCGCAGTTTGGTGAGCTGCTGAGCACCGAGGACCGCAGCGTGCAGTACGCCATGCTGAACTGCGGCTATGTGGACGCCATTGCCGCCCACGAGACCGCCATTTTGCGGTATATGCAGGATTGCAATGCCAATTTCCGCATTCTGGAGGAGCCGCTGCTGGTCACCGGCATCGGCGTGGCTTTTGCGCTGAACGACACCCGCGGGCTGGACGAAAAGCTGACCGAGACCTTTGCCGCCATGCGCGCCGACGGCACGCTGAAGCAGATCGTAGGCAAGTATCTGCCGGACCCGGAAAAGTATCTGGAGGTGGACGCCCTTGAACCGTAACAAGAAAACGTTCACGCCCAATATGCGGGTGGCGGCGCTCTACCTGCTGATGGGCGTGCTGCTTTTGCTGGCAGTGACCCTCTTCTCCGGGCGGGAGTCCATGCGCGCTACCGAGGAATACTTTGACCGCACCATCAACTTTGTAAAGGTGCAATCCACCAGCTACGAAAAATATAACGATACCATCACCGCAAAGTCGCTGCGCCGGATGGCGGTCTCGGTGCGGCAGCTGGCCGAAAATGATACCTTGGATCTCTACGACCCCGAAGCCCTCCGGAAAGAAACGGAATCCCTCTGGCTTACCGGCATTGCCGTACTGGACGAAAATGGAGAATCACTGTGCGAATATACGGATGGTAATATTGATTATGCGCAGTTTGCGGAATCGCTGCGAGAGCAAGCCGCGCTGAACGTGCTGCAAAACCCGCAAAAGACCTATCTCAAGCGCATTCTGTTACAGGATGGTACAGCGGTGGATGTTGCCACCCGCCGCGCCGCAGCAGGGGACGCTGTGCTGCTGGCGTACCGGGTGACCCCGCCGGAGTTTGTGGAGGGGACAGCCCTGTCCATCCAGAGCGTGCTGGACGGCTACCCGAAGAACATCAGCGGCACCATCTTTATCGTGCAGGACAACAAGGTGATCGCCGCAAACGACCCGAGCCTCATCGGACTGTACACCACGAACAGCCCGCTGGTGCAGGGCATCCGCAAGGCCGGTGCGCCCGACATTCTGACCCACACCCGCGACTGGGCAAATTCCGGCTGCTATTTCGGGATGTACAGCAACGGACAGAATTTTGATCTGTATCTCTATATCGACGAAAAATCGGTGTTCCGCAATTTCAGCAGCGCACTGCTGACGGCACTGATCTTCTATCTGATCTGTGTGGCAGTGCTGCAAACGCTGCGCCGCCGCTCCATGAAGCTTGCGGAGCAGCAAAAAAGGGAGCAGGAGCAGAAGTATCACGCCCAGCTGGAAGAGCAGAACCGCAAGCTGGAGCTTGCCGTCCGGCACGAGGCAGCGGCAAACCGCGCCAAGCGGGAGTTCTTGTTCAACATGAGCCACGACATCCGCACCCCGATGAACGCCATTATCGGCTTCACCTCGCTGGCGGCGACCCATGTTGATAATAAAGAACAGGTGCTGGACTACCTGAAAAAGATCTCCACCTCCAGCCAGCACCTGCTCTCCCTCATCAACGATGTGCTGGACATGAGCCGTATCGAGAGCGGCAAGGTGAAGATCGAGGAAAAGGCGGTGCATCTGCCGGATCTCGTGCACGATATACGCTCCATCATCCAGCCCAACATCAGTTCCAAACGGTTGTCGCTGTTCATCGACACCATGGATGTGGTGGACGAGGATATCATCACCGACCCGCTGCGGCTGAATCAGGTGCTGCTGAACATCCTTTCCAATGCTATCAAGTTCACCCCCACCGGCGGCATGGTGAGCATCCGCATTGCTCAGAAGCCCGGCGCGCCCAAGGGCTGCGGCAATTATGAGTTCCGCATCAAGGACAACGGCATCGGCATCAACAAGGAGTTCCAGAAGCACATCTTTGAGGAGTTCACCCGGGAGGAAAGCTCCACCGTCAGCGGCATCCAGGGCACGGGTCTCGGCCTTTCCATCACCAAGAACATTGTAGACCTGATGGGCGGCACCATCGCCCTTGAAAGTGAGCCGGGCAAGGGCAGCGAGTTTATCGTGAACCTCTGCTTTACCCTCAGCGGGCAGAAGGCGGAGATCAAACAGCTGCCCCAACTGGAAGGGCTGCGGGCACTGGTGGCGGACGACGACACCAACACCTGCCTGAGCGTCAGCACCATGCTTTCCAAGATCGGCATGCGCCCGGAGTGGACCATCTCCGGCAAGGAAGCGGTCATCCGCACGAAGTACGCAGTGGAGCAGGGCGATGCTTTCAGCGTGTATATCATCGACTGGCTCATCCCGGATATGAACGGCATCGAGATCGTGCGGCAGATCCGCAAGGTCATCGGGGACAGCTGCCCCATCATCATCCTGACCGCCTATGACTGGGCGGATATCGAGGAGGAGGCGCGCGCCGCCGGTGTGACCGCCTTCTGCGAAAAGCCGCTGTTCCTCTCGGAGCTGCGCAAGGTGCTGGCAGAGCCCTTCCGGGTACAACCGGAGCAGACGACTGCCCCGCAGCCCAAGGCAGACTTCAGCGGTAAGCACCTGCTGCTGGTGGAGGATAACGCCCTGAACCGGGAGATTGCCATAGAAATCTTAAAGGAAGCAGGCTTCCTTGTGGATACCGCCGGAGACGGCGTTGAAGCAGTGGAAAAGATGGAGCAGTCCGCGCCCGGGCAGTATGACCTGATCTTAATGGACATCCAGATGCCCCGGATGGACGGCTACGAAGCCACCCGGCGTATCCGCGCTCTGCCCGACCCCCGCAAGGCAGGCATCCCCATTTTTGCCATGACCGCCAACGCCTTTGAGGAGGACAAGCAGAACGCCCTGAATGCGGGCATGAACGGCCACATCGCAAAGCCGCTGGATATCCCGCACCTGCTGAAGGTGCTGGAAGAAGCGCTGAAATAAGAACCCGCTCAGGCAAAGCCTTGCGGCTTTATCGGCTCCCCCGAAAGGGGGAGCTTTTTTGTTTCTGCCGGTCAGCATCTTTCCGTTCACGCGGTTTTATCTTCCTGCATAGGATGGTGCACAGCGGAAAAGGGGAGATGACGACATGAGGCAGACAAAGCGGTTTGCGGTGGTGGGCAGCGATGCCCGGCAGGCGGCGGCAGGGCGTGCACTGGCGCGGGCGGGGTATACGGTGGGCGGCGTGCAGCAGCTGCCGCAGGCAGACTGCATCCTGCTGCCACTCCCGCTGGAACAGTCCGGTCTGCCGCTGGCGCAGCTGCTGGGCATGGCAAAGCCCGGGGCACTGGCGCTGGGCGGTAAGGTGACGGACAGCGCAAGGACTATCGCCCGGGCGGCGGGGGTGGAACTGGTGGACTACTTTGCCCGCCCGGAGCTGACCGTGTATAACGCCATCCCCACCGCCGAGGGCTGCATCGGCATTCTGCTGGAACGGCGCAGCCGTACCCTGTGGGGCGCGGCGGTGCTGGTGCTGGGCTTTGGCCCGGTGGGGCGGGCGCTTGCGGTGCGTCTGGCGGCGCTGGGTGCGCGGGTGACCGTGGCGGCACGCCGCCCGGTGCAGCGGGCCATGGCAGAGGAGCAGGGGCTGCGGGCGGTGCCGCTGACAGACCTTGCTGCCGCAGCTGCCGCCTTTGATACGGTGGTGAACACCATCCCCGCGCCGGTGCTGACAGCGCAAGTGCTGGCGGCGCTGCCGAAGGGGTGTCTGATCGTGGATCTGGCCTCAAAGCCCGGCGGCACGGACTTTGCCGCCGCCCGGCGGCTGGGGCACACGGCGCTGCACGCGCTGAGCCTGCCGTCGGTCTGGGCACCGGAAACGGCAGGGGAGGCGCTGGCGCGCACGGTGCAGACCATTTTGCAGGAGCGGGAGGAGAAGATATGATCACAGAGAAAAAGGGCTGTCTTGCCTTTGCGGTGTGCGGCAGTTTTTGCACGTTGGAGAACGCCTTGGGCGCGGCGCAGGCACTGACGGCACAGGGCTGGACGCTGCTGCCCGTCATGAGCTTTGCCGTGCAGCAGGATACCCGGTTCGGCACCGGGAAAAGCTGGCGGCAGCGCTTACAGGCCGTTACCGGGCATCCGGTGCTGGACACCCTGCAGGCGGTGGAGCCGCTGGGCCCCCGGCGGCTGGCGCAGGCGCTGGTGGTCGCCCCCTGCACCGGCGCAACGCTGGCGCGGCTGGCGGCGGGACTTTCGGATACGCCGGTGACCCTTGCCGCCAAAAGCCTGCTGCGGGCGGGCAGCCCGGTGGTGCTGGCAGTCTCTACCAACGACGGCCTTGGCGCCTCCGGCGAAAATATGGCGCGGTTGTGCCAGCGCAAGCACTATTACTTTGTGCCCTACGGGCAGGACGACCCCTTTGCCAAGCCCCAGAGCCTGAAGGCCGACCTTGCCCTGCTGCCCGCCGCCGTGGACGCCGCTTTGCGGGGTGAGCAGCTGCAACCGGTGCTGCTGGGACAAAGGAATGTGTAAATCTCTTTTCAGCGGGGAAAAAATGTGGTATACTTCAAATGATGTCTTGTCGGCATAAAACGGATAAGCGGAGAATACCAGATGAAAAAATTTACCGCAGCACTGTGCACTGTGCTGCTTTTGATAGGCGCTGTGCTGGTGCCCGGCGCGGCAGCAGCCGGCCCGGCGCTGGCCAATACCCGGGCATACTGCATCATGGATGCAGACACCGGCCTTGTGCTGGCGCAGCAGAATATGGATGAGGAGCTGCACCCGGCCTCCATTACCAAGGTAATGACCCTTGGTCTTGCCTGCGAAAAGGCGCAGGGGGACTGGGACGATGTAAAGCTGACCGTGAGCCACGAGGACGTCTACTCGCTGGCGGGCACGGATTCCAGCCACATCGCTCTGCTGGAAGGGGAAGAAGTTCCCCTGGTGGATGCGCTGTACGCCACCCAGATGGCCAGCGCCAACGACGGCGCCAACCTGCTGGCGGAGTATTTCGGCGGCGGCACCATCGCGGACGGCGTGGCGGCCATGAATGCACAGGTGGAGGAGCTTGGCCTTGCCCACACCCACTTTTCAAACCCCCACGGCATCAGCGATGAGGACCACTACACCAGCTGCTACGATATGGCACAGATTTTGCGCTGGGCGCTGCAGCAGCCGGGGTTTGAGGAGTTGTTCACCCGCAACGAGATGTACACCATGCAGCCCACCAACATCCAGCCGGTGACCCGCTACTTCTCCCAGCAGGATAAGATCCGCATTGGCTCCAGCCGCTACCATATCGACAGTGTGCTGGGCTCCAAGCTGGGCTATACCAACACCGCCCGGTACAGCTATGTCTGTCTGGCGGAGCAGGACGGGGTGCGGCTGATCTGCGCGACCATGCAAAGCCAGCTGAGCACCGATAAATATAACGATATGCGCACCCTGCTGGACTACGCCTTTTCCACCTATAAAAGCTACACCCAGCTGCCCGGCGGCACGGTCACCGCACAGCTGGCTGTGGCGGGCGGCGGGCAGAGCCTTGGCACCGTTACTGTGGCCGACCCCGGGGTGAAGCTGCTGCTGGCCGAGGGCTTATCCGCGCAGGATGTGACCGTGGACCTGGAGCTGCCGGAGCAGTATCTGCTTGGCGCAGAGCCCGCCGTGTATGCGGTGTACACCCTGAACGGCGGCGCGCAGCAGGAGAGCACCAGCGTGCGGGTAAAGGCGGAGATCACAGGTCTGGCGGAACTGCTGGAGCAGAGCGTCGGCACAAAGCTGGAAGCCGCCAGGGACGTGGAACCGGGCAGCAGCGCATGGCTGCTGGCGGGCATCTCGGTGGGGTGCACCATAGGTGCAGCCGTGGTTACCGTACTGGTGCTGCGGGTACATTCCCGCCTGAAAAAGCGCCGCAAAACGGCAAGGCACCATAAAAAAGCGTAAAAGCCTGTTCAAAACCAGACTTTTCCAGATAAAGAAAAAGCTTTCAGAAAAAAAGAGAGGTACAATATCATGGGTAAGTTTATTTTTACGCAGACCGAGATCCCCGGCGTGGTGGTCATTGAGCCGCAGGTGTTCGGCGACGACCGCGGCTATTTTATGGAGACCTACCAGAAGGACCAGTTCGCAGAGGCTGGCATCGACAAGGAATTTGTGCAGGACAACCAGAGCCGCTCCACCCGGGGCGTGCTGCGCGGGCTGCACTTCCAGAAGAACCACACCCAGGGCAAGCTGGTGCGCGTGACCAAGGGCGAGGTGTACGATGTGGCCGTGGACTGCCGCCCCCACAGCGCCACCTTTGGCAAGTGGGTGGGCGTGACCCTTTCCGAGGACAACAAGAAGATGTTCTATATCCCGGAGGGCTTTGCCCACGGTTTTCTGGTGCTGAGCGATGTGGCAGAGTTCTGCTATAAGTGCACCGATGTCTACGACCCCACCAGCGAGGGCGGCATCCCCTACGATGACCCCACCGTCAACGTGCAGTGGCCGGACTGCGGCTGTGAGCACAAGACCAGCGCAAAGGACAAGCTGCACGAGCCCTTTGCCGCCCAGAAGTTCGAGTATTTTGAAAAGTGGTGATCGCCCGTGGCAAAACTCAAAGCAATGTGGAACGGCTTCTGGCGCTACCGCTATCTGCTGTGGAACCTTGTAAGCCGTGATTTCAAGCTGAAATACCGCCGCAGCGTGCTGGGCGTGGTGTGGAGCGTTTTGAACCCGCTGCTCATGTGCCTTGTGTACTGGGCGGTGTTCAGCAGTCTGATGGATATGCGGGGCAGCGGCATCGACAACTTTGCCGTCTTTCTGATGTGTGGTCAGCTGCTGTTCAACTTCTTCAACGAGGCTACCTCCACCAGCATGAGCAGCGTGCTCAGCGCTGCCCCGCTGCTGAAAAAGGTGTATATCCCCAAGTATATCTTCCCGCTGGAAAAATGCTGCTTTGCCATGGTGAACTGCATCTTCAGCTTTGTGGCGCTGCTGCTGGTCATGATCTTTACCGGCGCGCCTTTCCATCTGACCATTTTCGAGGCGCTGTACCCGCTGGTGACCCTGTTCTTCTTCAGCCTCGGGGTCAGTATGTTCTTAGCGGCGGCTACCGTGTTCTTTCGGGATATCATGCATATCTGGAGCGTGTTCGTCACCGCACTGCTGTATTTTTCCGCCATTTTCTACGACCCCACCCAGATGACCTTTTCCATCGGCGGGTTCAATATGCAGCAGATCATCAAGCTGAACCCCATGTACTGGTATATCACGGGCTTCCGCCGCACGGTGATGTGGGGCATCCCGCTGGACGTAAATATGTTCCTTGTCTGCGGCATCTGCGCCGTAGTGTCCATGGTAGTGGGGCTGCAGGTGTTCCGCAAAACGCAGGACCACTTTGTGCTGCACATTTAAGGAGGGTGAACAATGGAACCGATCATCAAAGTGGACAATGTTTCCATGTGCTTCAACCTTTCCAAGGAAAAGCATGAGAGCCTGAAGGAGTACTTCTTGGCCATGGTGCAGGGACGGCTGCAATACGACGAGTTCTACGCCCTGAAGGACGTCAGTCTGGACATCATGCCCGGCGATTTTTACGGCCTTGTGGGCTTGAACGGCTCGGGCAAATCCACCCTGCTCAAGACCATTGCCGGGGTGTACAAGCCCAGCAAGGGCAAGGTGACCGTAAACGGCACCATCGCCCCGCTCATCGAGCTGGGCGCGGGCTTTGATATGGATCTGACCGCCCGCGAGAATATCTACCTCAACGGCACGGTGCTGGGCTTCTCGCCCAAGTATCTGGACGAAAAATTTGACGAGATCGTAGAATTCAGCGAGTTGGAAAACTTTCTGGATGTGCCGCTGAAAAACTACTCCTCCGGCATGGTGGCGCGCATCGGCTTTGCCATTGCCACCATCACCAAGCCCGATATCCTCATTGCGGACGAGGTGCTGTCGGTGGGCGATTTCCTGTTCCAGCAAAAGTGCGAAAAGCGGATGCAGGAGCTGATGGCGGGCGGCACCACGGTCATTCTGGTGTCCCACTCCATCGAGCAGATCGAGCGGATGTGCACCAAGGTGGCATGGCTGAGCCACGGTCACCTGAAAATGAACGGGGACACCCAGACAGTCTGCGCCGCCTATAAGGCGACCCAGCGCGGCGAGGTCTGATATGAATGTACGGTTGAAACGCGCCAAGGAGCTTGCCGGCTATGCCGTGCAGCTGACAAAGGACGAGGGCCTGCCCACCATGGTCAGGCGCGGCGCGGGCTTTGTGAAGCGCCGCTGCTTTGGCAAGCGTGCACGCTACCTTCCCGCCAATAAGGTGCTGGAAGCCCAGCGCGCAGAGATGGCCGGCAAAACGGCGGCAGACTGCGGCCTGCCCACCATCTCGGTGCTGACCCCGCTGTATAACACCCCGGAAAAATACCTGCGGGAGTTTCTGGATTCCTTTGTGGGGCAGACCGCGCCCAACGGGCAGCTCTGCCTTGCCGATGCTTCGGACGCCGCCCACGGGGACGTGGAGCGGATCGTAAAGGAATATCAGCAAAAGAATCAACAGATCGTATACAAAAAGATCGAAAATAAGGGCATTGCGGCCAACACCAACGCCGCCGCGCAGCTGGCGACAGGGGAGTATCTGGCGCTGGCAGACCACGACGACATTCTGGCACCCCATGCCCTGTACACCATGGGCAAGGCCATCTTACAGCTGCGGCAGCGCGGTGAGCCGGACGGTTTTCTGTACAGCGATGAGGCACTGTTCACCAAGAGCATCCGCCGCCCCATGGTGGCGCACTTCAAGCCGGACTACGCCCCGGATTACCTGCTGTGCTGCAACTACATCTGCCATCTGGCGGTGTTCCAAAAAGCGCTGTGGGAGCAGCTGGGCGGCGAACGCCCGGAATGCGACGGCAGTCAGGATCATGATCTGTTCCTGCGTCTGCTGGAAAAGACCGGCGGTGCCGCCCATGTGCCGCAGGTGCTCTACTACTGGCGGGTGCACGCGGGGTCTACCTCCGGCGGTGCAGACGCCAAGCCCTATGTGGCGGCAGCGGCCAAAAAGGCGCTGGCAGACCACCTGACCCGCACCGGGCGCACCGGCACGGTGGAGGACGGTCTGTTCCCCAGCACCTACCGGGTGAAGTGGGACATCGTGGGCGAACCGAAGGTGAGCATCCTTATCCCCAACAAGGACCACACCGAGGATCTGGAAAAGTGCCTGCACAGCATCTGGACAAAGACCGCATGGGAGCACTTTGAGGTGATCGTGGTGGAGAACAACTCCACCGACCCCGCCACCTTTGCCTACTATAAAAAGGCGCAGCAGCGCTACGACGGCCTGCGGGTGGTCACCTACCCGAAAAGGGGCTTCAACTTTTCCGGCATCAACAACTTTGGCCGCAAGTACGCCACCGGCGCGTATCTGCTGCTGCTGAACAACGATGTGGAGGTGCGCAGCGGCGAATGGCTCACTGAACTTCTGCGCCAATGCGCCCACCCCGGCGGGGCGGCAGTGTGCGGTGCCATGCTCTTTTACCCGGACGAGACCATCCAGCACGCGGGCGTCATTACCGGGCTGGGGGGCTACGCGGGACACAGCCACAAGTACAAAAAAGCCGGCGGCAGCGGCTATCTGTTCCGCACCGCCACGGTGCAGGACTTTTCCGCTGTGACCGGTGCCTGCCTGCTGGTAAAGACCAGCGTGTGGGACGAGGTAAAGGGGTTGGACGAAGCCTTTGCGGTGGCCTTCAACGATGTGGACTTCTGTCTGCGGGTGCGGGATGCGGGCTACCGCATTGCGTGGACGCCCTACGCCCAGCTGACCCACTACGAGAGCAAGAGCCGCGGCGGGGACGAGAAAGACCCGGTAAAGGCACGGCGCTTTGCCGCCGAGCAGCAGCGTCTGTACGAGGTGCACGGCAAGGAGAACATCCTGCACGACCCCTACTACAACCCCAACCTGACCATGGACCGGGAGGATTTTTCCGAAAGCGATGATCTGCGCGGGCTGAAAGAGGGACGCATCACGGTGCAGTGGAGGGAATAACAGCATGAACATCAAGGGTCATTTCGAGACCATCACCCGGCACAAGCTGCTGGTGATGAAATACTGCTTTGAATGCGGGTTGTATGAGCAGGGCCTTGCCCACGACCTGAGCAAGTATAGCCCCACCGAGTTCATCCCCGGGTGCATCTATTATCAGGGTGACCACAGCCCCAACGAGGCCGAGCGCGCAGCCAAGGGCTACACCTCGGCGTGGCTGCACCACAAGGGGCGCAACAAGCATCATCTGGAATACTGGATCGATTACAGCACCACCAAGACCGGCCTGACCGGCATGAAGATCCCCCTGCGCTATGTCTGCGAGATGGTGTGCGACCGGGTGGCGGCAAGCCAGATCTATCTGGGCGATAAGTACACCGATGCCTCCGCGTGGGAGTACTACCAGCGCAGCAAGGATCACTACCTGATGCACCCGGAGACCCGGGCACTGCTGGAAAAGCTGCTGTGCATGGTGCGGGATCTGGGGCGTGAGCGCACCTTTGCCTACATGAAATTCCTGCTTGGCTGCGAAAACGATTACTAAGCCCAAAAGGCTGCCGCACAGACTGTGCGGCAGCCTTTTTTGCGTGCAGAAAAGCCCGCGCAGTGCGCCAGCCGCGCGAAAGCCTTCCCCCGCCGGGGGAAGGTGGCACGTAGCGCCGGATGAGGGGCAATGTGTGCCGTATTTTGCTTTTTGCACGCTTTGCCGAAACTTTCTGCCAAAGCTTGGCGCATCTGCCCATTGACAACGCACCGCAGCAGGGGATAAGATGAAACTGGGGAGCAACGCGCTCCCATAAGAAGAAAGCGAGGGACCACAGATGAAGCTTTGGAAACGATGGACGGCAGCGGTCCTTGCAGCTGCAATGACGCTGCTGCTTCTGGCAGCCTGCGGGCCCTCCGGCCCTTCCGCGCCGGATGCGCCGGATAAGCCGGGCAGCAGTGAGACTGGCAAAGACCCCACCGACCCCGGAACGGGAGAACCCGGCAAAGACCCCGCAGACGAAAAGACCGAGGCACAGAAGGTGGCTGCGGTGGTGGAAGCACTGAACACAGTGCGCTTACCCGGATGCGTACTGGTTCAAAAAGTGGGCAGACAAGACAGAGGGAGTGAGCGCAGAACGCAACAATGCACTGGTCAAGAGTAAGGAAGCCACCCTTGTGGGCGTGGGCGTTGTGCAGAACACTGACCCTGAAACAAGGAAAAAAATTCCCTTTATGGTGGTCGTGATGACCTACTGATACGAGCAAACGCCGCTGACGGAAAGTCGGCGGCGTTTTTGTGTGGTCTGCCGGACAACGCAAAAACACCCCGGCCGGGCGGTTTTACCGCTTGGCCGGGGTGCTGTTTTGCAAGAAATAATTACTGCTCGTTTTCGTAGATCTTGATATAACGCGGGGCGCTTTTATCCTGCCAGAGCAGCAGAATGGCGGTCAGGGCGACAGCCAGTGTGGTGAGGACGGCGAGCAGAGCTTTGAGAACTTTCATGGTTTGGTGCCTCCTTGTGAAGTTCGGGAGCGGAGCGGGGGACGTTCCGCCTGTCATGTTAGGTATAGTATAGCATATTCCCACAGTAAAGGCAAACGGCAGAAGAGGGAGAACAAAAAGAAAAATACGGTAGTTAGTTAAAACTAATCGGCGAAAACGAATAAGAAAGTTCAGGAAAATTCATCATTTGAGCCGTGATGTCGTTGACTTCCCGCGCCAAAATGATACAATAAGTGTGTTAAGCAGCTGCTGTCCCTGTACCAGTGCGCCTGCATGGGCGTGGGGGCGGCAATTCAAGCAGAATGGGGGATTTGAATTCCATGTTGAACAAGCTGAAACGTGCGGCGCTTGGCGCGCATACGCCGCATGACAAGGCAACTGCTGCAAGCAAACCTATCCCGATGCCTCTGCCCGCGCAGGTACGCATCCTTATGAGCCAGCACATTGGCGCACCCGCCAAGGCTCTGGTGAAAAAAGGCGATGAAGTGTTCGTCGGCACCAAGATCGGTGAGGCGGGCGGCTTTGTCTCCGCAAACATCCACTCCAGCGTTTCCGGTACGGTAGCTGCAGTGGAACCTTTCCGTCTGTCCAATGGCCGTATGTGCGATTCTGTTGTCATCAAGACCGATGGCAAGCAGACCGTAGACCCGGCTGTCAAGGCACCGGAAGTCACCGATAAGGCCAGCTTCCTTGCCGCCGTGCGCGAGTGCGGTCTGGTAGGTCTGGGCGGCGCAGGCTTCCCCACCGATGTGAAGCTGCAGCCCAAGCAGTCGGTGGATACTTTACTGATCAACGCCTCCGAGTGCGAGGTGTGGCTGACCAGCGACACGCAGGAGATGCTGGAGTGCAGCGATGATATCATCCGCGGCATCAAGGCTGTGCTGCAGTATACCGGCATTCCGAAGTGCATCATTGGTATTGAGAACAACAAGCCCGAGTGCATCGACCTGCTGTGCAAAAAGACCAAGGACGACAGCGCTATTGAGGTCAAGCCCCTGCCCAGTGTCTACGGCACCGGCGCAGAGCTGATCCTGATCGAGAAGTGCCTCGGCCGCGAGGTGCCCCACGGCGGTCTGCCCGCCGATGCAGGCGCCATCGTGATGAACGTGACCAGCGTTTCCACGCTGGGCAAGTATCTGGCTACCGGTATGCCGGTGGTCCAGCGTACCATCACCGTGGACGGCGATGCCTGCGCAAAGCCCCAGAACGTTGTTGTGCCCGTGGGCACCGCTTATCAGGACATTCTGGACTATGTGGGCGTTAAGGGCGAGCTGGGCAAGGTGGTTGCCGGCGGTGCCATGATGGGCCCCGCTGTGGAGAACCTTTCCTACCCCACCACCAAGACCACTTCCGGTCTGATCCTGCTGAGCAAGGCAGCTGCACAGCCCGCACAGGTCAACCCCTGCATCCGCTGCGGCCGCTGCGTGGAGTACTGCCCCATGGGTCTGGAGCCCGTGGAGGTCAATCAGGCCTACGCCGCCCGCGATGTGCAGGAGCTGGGCAAGCTGCACGCTGACTACTGCTTCAACTGCGGCAGCTGCTCCTTCGTCTGCCCGGCAAAGCGCCCTGTTACCCAGATGATGAGTCTGGCCAAGGCCTTCTATCTTGGCGAAATCAAAAAAGGAGGCAATAAGTAATGGATACGAAGCTTATTGTTTCGGCTTCCCCGCACGTCCGCAGTGACGAGACCACCCAAAGCCTGATGGCCAACGTGATCGTTGCACTGTGCCCCTGCGTGGTTGCCTCTGCGATCATTTTCGGCGTGCGCGCCCTGCTGGTCACCGCCGTTTCCGTGGTGGCCTGTGTGGCTTTTGAGTGGCTGTACTGCAAGCTGCTGAAGCGTGCAAACCCCATCAGCGACCTGTCCGCTGTGGTCACCGGCATCATTCTGGCCATGAACGTGCCCGTGGGTATGCCCATCGGTCAGCTGATCATCGGCGATCTGGTGGCAATTATTGTTGTCAAGCAGCTGTTTGGCGGCATTGGCATGAACTTTGCAAACCCCGCTCTGGTGGGCCGTATCGTGCTGTTCATCAGCTTTGCCGGCTCCATGAATAAGTGGGTGTTCCCGGATGCAGCGGTGGATCAGCTGTCCAAGGCTACCCCGCTGGCTGTGGCAGATCCCTCCAAGCTGAGCCTGCTGGATCTGTTCATGGGCATCCACGGCGGTGTGCTGGGCGAGACCTGCGCACTGGCTATCGTGCTGGGCCTGATCTATCTGGTGGCTACCAAGACCATCAGCATCGCCATCCCGGCTTCCTACGTTGGCAGCGTGTTCGTGTTCTACCTGATCGCTACCAAGGATCTGCACAGCGCACTGGTTGCCGTGCTGAGCGGCGGCCTGCTGTTCGGCGCTGTGTTCATGGCTACCGACTACGTTACCAGCCCCTTTACCCTGAAGGGTAAGCTGGTGTACGGCGTGTGCCTTGGCATCGTTACCTTTGCTATCCGCTACTGGGGCAGCTACACCGAGGGCGTGTCCTTCGCACTGCTGTTCATGAACCTGTGGGTCCCGTACATCAATGATCTGACCCGTCAGACCCCGTATGGCTATGTGAAGCCTGCAAAGAAAGCGAAGGAGGGTGCTGGCAAATGAGTAAGACTGCAAATTCCAGCTGGGAAACCACCGGTAAGCCCATTGTTGTGCTGACCGTCATCTCTCTGATCGTCAGCCTGCTGCTGGCTCTGGTGAACGGCATGACCGCTCCCGTTATCAAGGAGAACACCCGCCGCACCACGCTGGCTGCTTATGTCAGCGTGATGCCCTCTGTTTCGGACGCAGCTACGCTGGAGGAAGTGACCGACTACACCACCGCCAATGTTACCGGCGTGGTAAAGGCTCCGGACGGCGGCATTGCCATCAAGGCCGAGGAAAAGGGCTTTGACGGCGGCATCCTGACCGTCATTATGGGCTTTGACGCCAACGGTGCCGAGACCGGCATCTGGGTAGACGCTTCTACCCAGACCAAGGGCATCGGCTCCAATGTGTCCACCGATGACTTTCTGGCACAGTTCAACGGCATGGACGGCACCAAGAACATTGTGATGAATCAGGATTTCGATGCGTACAGTGGCGCAACCATTTCGTCCACCGCTCTGTTTGCTGCCATCAATGATTGTATCAACTGCTTCAACGAGCTGGCATAAAAGGAGGTTGGTAAGAAATGGCACAAGAAAATAAGTCCAAGGTAAGCATCCTTACCAACGGCATCATCAAAGAAAACCCTGTTCTGCGTCTGGTTCTGGGCACCTGCTCCATTCTGGCCGTTACCACGGCAGTTTCCAGCGCACTGGGCATGGGCGCCGCCTTCACCTTCGTGCTGGTGTGCTCCAATATCATGATCTCCCTGCTGCGGAAAGTCATCCCCGGCAAGGTGCATCTGCCCTGCTACATCGTCATCATTGCAGGCTTTGTGACCATCGTGCAGATGTTCATGCAGGCCTACATGGAAAGCCTGTACAACGCTCTGGGCGTGTTCCTGCCCCTGATCGTTGTCAACTGTATCATTCTGGGCCGTGCCGAGATGTTCGCCTGCAAGAACAATGTGGTGGATTCCGCACTGGACGGCGTGGGCATGGGCCTCGGCTACACCCTCACCGCTACTCTGATGGCCTCCATCCGTGAGATCCTGGGCAGCGGCACCTGGCTGGGCTTCCAGATCATTCCGGAAGGCGTTGCCAAGGTGTCCATCATGACGCAGGCTCCCGGTGCATTCTTCTGCTTTGGCCTGTTGATGGCCGGCTGTGTGTGGCTGGAAGGCAAGCTGGACGCCCGTATCGAGCGCAAGAGCTGCTGTGATCTTGACAATCTGAAGAAGGAGGCGGAATAAGATGCTCGTCAAACTCGCTGCGATCTTCTTCAGCATGATCCTTGTCAACAACTATGTGCTGGTGAAGTTCTACGGTATCTGCCCGTTCTTGGGCGTTTCCAAAAAGCTGGATTCCGCTGTTGGTATGTCCGGTGCTGTCATCTTTGTCATGTTCATGGCAACGGCCGTTACCTTCCCCATCCAGATCTTCATTCTGGACCAGGCTGGTCTGAGCTACCTGCAGACCATCGTGTTCATTCTGGTCATCGCTGTGCTGGTGCAGTTCATCGAGATCTTCCTCAAGAAGTACGTCGTTGCACTGTATAACTCGCTGGGCGTTTATCTGCCCCTGATCACCACCAACTGCTGCGTGCTGGCCGTTACCATTCTGGTCGTGGGCGACTACGGCGCCGATGTGGCTGCACACGGCTTTGGCTACGCCTACATCGAGGCTCTGATCTGCGCCATCGGCGCAGGCTGCGGCTTTATGCTGGCCATGGTCATGTTCAGCGGCGTGCGTAAGCGCGTGGAAGCCTGCGATCCCCCGGCACCCTTCAAGGGCCTGCCCATCACCCTGATCGCAGCTGCAATCACCAGCCTGTCCTTCATGGGCTTCGGCGGCATCGTCGAAAACCTGTTCAATGTTACGCTGTAAGGGAGGAACAGGACTATGAATATTGTATCTGCTGTTATCCTGTGCACCATCGTGGGCGCTGTGGGTGCTATCGTTCTGGTGGCTGCCGCAAAGTTCATGGCGGTGGAGGAAGACCCCCGCATTGAGGAAGTTTCTGCCTGTCTGGCCGGCGCAAACTGCGGCGGCTGCGGCTACGCCGGCTGTTCCGACTACGCCAAGGCAGTTGTTCTGGACGGCGTGCCCTGCGACAAGTGTGCACCCGGCGGCCCCAAGGCTGCTGCTGCCATTGCCAAGATCATGGGCGGCGAGGCAAGCGCCGTAGAGAAGAAGGCTGTTGTGCAGTGTCAGGGCAGCTCCGAGCACTGCAAGCCCGCCTACGACTACAAGGGCATCCAGACCTGTGCTGCTGCGGCAGCCCTGTACGGCGGCCCCAAGACCTGCTCCTTCGCCTGCATCGGTCTGGGCGACTGCACCAAGGTGTGTAAGTTCGACGCCATCCACATCGTGGACGGTGTGGCAAAGGTGGACAAGGACAAGTGCACCGGCTGTGGTGCCTGTGCCAACATCTGCCCCAAGCAGGTCATCATGATCGACGCTGCCGGCCCCCGCAAGCCGGTGGTCATGTGCTCCAACAAGGATAAGGGTGCTGTGGCAAACAAGCTGTGCACCACCTCCTGCATCGCCTGCGGCATGTGCGAGCGCACCTGTAAGTTCGACGCCATCCATGTTGTGGACGGCGTGGCACGCATTGATTACGACAAGTGCAAGGGCTGCGGTATGTGCGCCCAGAAGTGCCCCAAGCACATCATCCTGTTCCCGCTGAAGGACGATCCCAATCCCCCGAAGCCCGTGGTGAAGCCCGCTGCTCCCGCTGCTGCTCCCGCAGCAAAGCCGGAAGCCAAGGCTGAGGCAAAGCCCGAGACCAAGGCAGAGTAAACTGTAAACCAAAGCCCGCCGTGCAGCGATGCCCGGCGGGCTTTTTGCATAGAAAATGATTGGAAATGCCCTCCGCGTTGCTCTGGGCATAATTCAAGGAAATATTCTTCTGGATTTCGGTAGAACGGAACGCCTGTGGGCGTTCCGTTCTACCATTTTCACAAGAAAGGTCGCAAAGATGAGATGCATTTTCCCGTCACAGCTCCTCTCGTGAAAAAAGCGTTTGGAGCGCTCCGCAGAGCGGTCCAAACGCGAAATTAAAAATGATTTTTCCGCTGAAGATGCCCAGAGCGCAAGCGGAGGGCATTCTGAATCGTTATGACTTCTGCCGTGCGGCGATCTGCGCTGCCGTGGGCGGGGTGTCGCCCTGCGCAGCGTTTTCCAGTGCGCCAAGGCGGCGGTCCAGATCGGTCAGGCGCTGGGCTACGATATCCGGCAGATCCTGCTGGTCCAGATCGTCCGCCGGGCAGCACTTGATATTGCCGACGCGGACGATCTCCGCGGGTACACCGACGGCAGTGGCGTTGGCCGGCAGGCGGGTCCCCACCCAGGAAATCAGCCGGATGGGCTGGGGAGAATCCTCCCGCGCCACATACAGCACCCTGTCTTGGTCCAGAATGCCCATCTGGCATGTCTCCTGGCATTTGGAAGCCACCTCCTTCATCACCTGGGTAATGGGTGCCAGCCCCCGGTCCGCCGAGAAGGCCGCTCCCAGCACCAGCGCCCGGGGACCCATAGTATACCGGCCCGTCCCATCGTCCTGCCGGAGGTATCGCCGCTCCTCCAGCGTATGTACGATGGGAAACAGGCTGCTCTTCGGGGCATCCAGGGCCTGTGACAATTCTGTCAGCGTCAAGCCCTCCTCTGAGCCGGACAGGCTCTCCAGAATATCCAAAACCCGGGCTGTGGCCCGATGCTGTCCCTGTGTCATATCGTGCTCCTTCCACGCCGGCGCTCTCCGCCGCCGATTGATTTCTCCAGGCCGATCATATCAGATGCCGCTTCGTTTGACAAGCGGGCATGCGCCGCCGCCCTGTTTTCCAACCGGCGGGATTTTACCAGATCTTCTCTTGACATTCAGCGCCGTTTTGTTATACTAAAGCCTGTTTTTCGCGCCCCGCCCGTGCGTTTTCAAAATCTTACCCCGCGGGTTTGGAGCCAGCGGTCCCGGGGCCGTATGAAGGAGGACTTTTCTATGAACGCAGCATATCTGACGCCGGCCATCACACTCTTCAACGAGGATGGCACGCTGGACCTGGCCAGCCAGGAGCGTCTGTTCAACAATCTCATCGACCAGGGCGTAGACGGCATCCTGGTGGAGGGCAGCAGCAGCGAGTTTTTCGCCATGCCCATGAACCAGCGCCGGGAGATGGCCAAATTCGCCATCGAGAAGATCGACCACCGGGTGAAGCTGATCATCGGCACCAGC
>ENA-UEQR01000487-UEQR01000487.1-human-gut-metagenome-genome-assembly--contig:-NODE-487-length-25928-cov-7.178987_pt1 | contig 25928 bp, 18 predicted proteins | sample MGYA00242944_ERZ507941 | MGnify/ENA primary metagenome ERZ507941 (study PRJEB26167, sample SAMN06115398) | human gut metagenome | host: Homo sapiens | place: China:Chongqing | collected 2016-06-23...
CCTTCAGCGCGATGCGGTCCAGCCAGCTCTCGTCGGTATTCTTCTCGTCCCGCACCTGGTCCATGACGCACACCGTGTCCCCGCTGTCGGCATACAGCGGCTCGTACAGGCTCACCGGATCGCTGAGCGCGTCCATGGCAAACACCACGTCCTCCCGCGGAATGTCCAGATACCGCGCCAGCTGCTCCACCGTGGGCTCCCGCTGCGTCTCCACCAGCAGCGCCTCACGGGCCCGCAGGATCTTGTAGGCCGTGTCCCGCATACTGCGGCTGATCCGCAGGGCGCTGTTGTCCCGCAGATAGCGGCGTATCTCCCCCACGATCATGGGCACACCGTAAGTCGAAAACCGCACCGGCTGCTCCACATCAAAGTTGTCGATGGCCTTCATCAAACCGATGCACCCCACCTGGAACAGGTCGTCGGCGCTCTCGCCCCGCCCCGCGAACCGCTGCAGCACCGACAGCACCAGCCGCAGATTGCCGCAGATCAGCTGCTCCCGCGCCGCTGTATCACCTGCGTGGGCGCGGCGCAGCAGCGCCGTCATCTCATCGTTTTTCAGCACAGGCAGCTTCGCTGTGTTGATGCCGCTGATCTCCACTCTGCCCCGCATGACGCCACCTGCCTCTTTCGTGATAGTGGCAGTATTTCCCGCCGGTGCGGCGGTTATTCTCCCCGGCGAAAAGCCCTAAGATCCGACGGTATGGGACAGCCTCCGCCGCGCATATCCTGACGGCAGGAGGTGACACCGATGCTGTGCAAATTTTCGCTGCTGCGGCGCAAAGAGGTCATCAATCTGTGCGACGGCTGCCGCCTTGGCTGTGTGGGCGACGTGGAGGTCACGGTGCCGGAGGGCTCCGTCAAGGCGCTGATCGTCTTCGGTCCCTGCCGGTTCTTCGGGCTGTTCGGCCGGGGCGAGGATTACTACATCCCCTGGGAGTGCGTCCAGAAGTTCGGCGATGACATCATTCTGGTGGATAAACCCTTCCGCCGGGACCCGCCGCCACCGCCCCGCCGTAAAAAGGGTTGGTTTTCCTGAGCCATGCTTGTTAACAGCTTCTTATCACGCGATCGGATTTGTTGCAGGTTCTTCTGAAATTTGTCATATGAGCGCATGATTTTCACACATCAACCCTCCATTTTTGCCGGTTTTATGTGGGAAAATGTCGAAAAAGGAATTGACTTTACGGCGAAAATGCGGTATAGTAATTTTTTTTACATACAGTAGGGTATTGTAGGGGTTGAAAACACTACCGCGAGGCGCAGACTGCGTCCCGCGTTTTTGCCCCTACTTAATTTTTTTGCTTTTTACCGTTTGGAGGTGTATTCCGTGGCATATATGCGGCTGGGCGATCTTTTGGTCTCCTCCGGTATCATCACCGGCGAGCAGCTGGAGCAGGCCCTGGCCCTGCCCCGCGAGGACGGCCAGCGTCTGGGCGATGTTCTCATCCGGCAGGGGGTTATCTCCGAAGCGCAGTTCATTGACGCGCTGCGTGTGCAGCTGGGCGTGGACTTCGTGGACCTGACCGCCGTGTCCATTCCCGTGGAGCTGGCCAAATACGTCCCCCGGAACCTGGCCAAAAAGTTTCTCGTGGTCCCGGTAAAGCTGGTGCAGGACCGTCTGTACCTGGCCATGCACGACCCCCTGGACTTTGTGGCCCAGGACGAGGTCAAGACTGCCTCCCGCAAACGCATCATCCCCATGATCGCCACCCGCAAGGCGGTGGAGCAGGCCATCGAGCGCCTGTATGGCAGCGAGGGCACCGCCCGCGTCATCGAGGAGATGAAGCGCGAGGCCGGTGCCGGCGAGGACATCATCCCCGCCCAGATGGCCCGGGACACCGCCGACCCGGAGGCCTCCGCCCCCACCATCCGCTTTGTCAACTCTCTGATCGAGCGCGCCTTCACCGAGCGCGCCAGCGACATCCATCTGGAGCCCCAGGAGGGTGAAATGCTGGTGCGTATGCGTATTGACGGCCTGCTGCAGCGTGTGCTCACTGTGCCCGCCGATCTGCAGAACACCGTCATCTCCCGCCTGAAGATCATGGGCGGCATGAATATTGCCGAGCACAAGGTGCCCCAGGACGGCCACGCCATGTTCTCCGTCCGGGGCCACAGCCTTGACCTGCGTATCGCCTCCATGCCCACCGTCTACGGTGAGAAGATCGTCCTTCGCCTGCTGGACAAGTCCGCCCAGGTGCTGGACAAGTCCGTCCTCGGGCTGGAGGGCCGCGACCTGGACAACTACAACGCCCTGCTGAAAAATACAAGCGGCGTGGTACTGCTGGTGGGCCCCACCGGCTCCGGCAAGTCCACCACCATGTCCAATATGCTCCGCGACCTGTCCAGCGACGCGCTGAACATCGTCACGCTGGAGGATCCGGTGGAGTACCACCTTCCAGGCGTGAACCAGTGTCAGATCAACGAAAAGACCGGCATGACCTTTGCCAGCGGCCTGCGCGCGATCCTGCGTCAGGACCCGGACATCATCGCCGTGGGCGAGATACGCGACGGTGAGACGGCCTCCATCGCCATGCGGGCAGCCATCACCGGCCACCTGGTCTTCTCTACCCTGCACACCAACGACGCCGTCTCCGCCGTCCACCGTCTGGAGGACATCGGCGTGGAGCCCTGGTTGGTGTCCAGCGCCCTGCGGGGCGTGGTCAGCCAGCGTCTGGTCCGCAAGCTCTGTCCCCACTGCAAAACGGCTTACCGTCCCTCTGCCGAGGAGCTGCTTCTTCTCGGCCTGCCCGAGGACAGCGACGTCACCTTCTACAAGGGCGCCGGCTGCCCCGAGTGCCGCCATTCCGGCTACATCGGCCGCCGCGCCGTGTTCGAGATACTGCTGCTCAACAGCCGCCTCCGCCGGCGCATCAGCCACGGCGCCGACGGCGACGAGCTGCTCTCCGCCGCCCGGCAGGACGGCTTCACCACCCTGCGGGAGAGCTGCCGCGAGCTGGTGCTCTCCGGCGTCACCTCCGCGGCGGAGGCCGCCCGCGTCATCAACACCGCCGCCGAGACCTGATTTCACAGAAAGGAGCGCCCCGCGCCCATGACCACATTCCGCTATAAAGGCCAGACTGCCGGCGGCGCGAAAGTCTCCGGCGTGCTCCGCGCCTACGATGAATTTGAGGCGGCGGACAAGCTCCGCGAGAGCGTTGCCATCATCACGAAGCTGGAGGCCGTTCCCGAGAAGAAGGAGAGCGTGCTCTCCCGCCCCGTGGCCTTCCGGGTCAAGGAGAAGGAGCTGGCGCTCCTGTGCTCCCAGTTCGCCATCATTCTGGCCTCCGGGCTGTCGGTGGAGCGCTGCGTGTCCATGGTAGCCGCCCAGACGAAGAACACATACCTCCGCCGGATGCTGGATAAGGTCTCCGAGGAGGTGGGCGCCGGCTACTCCCTTGCCCAGAGCTTCGAGAACAACGCCCCCTACCTGCCCAAAACCTTTACCGAGACGCTGCGCGCCGGCGAGCAGTCCGGCACGCTGGAGAGCTGCTTCCAGCGTCTGCATGCCTACTACGACCGTTCCGCCAAGACCAGGGCCAAGATCGTCAGCACCCTGACGTACCCCGTGATGGTCATCATCGTGGCCATCGTTGTCTTTGTCATCATCATCGCCGTGGCGGTCCCCGCGTTCACGGACGCCTTCACGGACCTGGGCTCCGGCAGCCTTCCCGGCGTCACCAGAGCCCTGATGGCCGTCAGCGCCTTCTTCACCAAGTGGTGGTGGCTGGTGCTGGGCGTTCTGGCCCTGCTGGTCATCGCCTACCTGACCTTCCGCCGCACGGAGCGCGGCCGCGCCGCGCTGGCCGCCTGGAGCCTGACGCGCGCCCCGCTGCGCCGCATACACTCCATGAACGCCGCCGCCCAGTTCGCCCACAGCATGGCCACCCTGCTGGCGGCAGGTCTGCCGCTGCCCCGGGCGCTGGAGGTCACCGCCAACGTCGTGAGCAACTACACCTTCTCCCTGGCGGTCCGCCAGGTCCGGCAGGACGTGGAGCGCGGCCGTCCCATGGCTGAGAGCATGGCCGGAATCGAGTGCTTCCCCGCCATGCTCACTGAGATGGTGGGCGTAGGCGAGCGCTCCGGCGCGCTGGAGGAGACGCTGGACGTGATCGGCGGCTACTACGACAACGAGGTGTCCGTCACCACCGCCCGGCTGCTGGCCGTGCTGGAGCCGGCCATCACCATTGCCCTGGCCGTGCTGGTGGTCATACTGCTGCTGGCGGTCTACCTGCCCATGTTCACCCTGTACGGCGGCATATAAACCCGGTATCATTTCCGCGCGCAACGCCGCGGGACGATATAGAACTACAAACAGAAAAGGAGAAACTACCCATGCTGAAAAAACTCAACAACAAAAAAGGCTTCACCCTGATGGAGATGCTGATCGTTGTCGCCATCATCGCTGTTCTGGTGGCCATCGCTATCCCCGTGTTCAACGGCGCTCTGACCAAGTCCAAGGAGGCCGCCGACGTCGCCAATGTCCGCGCTCTGTACGCCGAGTGGCAGGTCGGTATCCTGACCGAGAACAAGGACATCCCCACCGACAAGGATACGTTCCTTGCCGGTCCTGACAAGAACGGCAAAACTGAATTCACCTTCAATTATGCTGATGGCGAAAATGCTAAGCTCACGTACACTAATGGCAAAATTGAGTACAAAGCTACCAAGCTGGCTGATGCGAATGGTAACAAGACCTACACTTGGACTCTGGGTCAAGAAAACAGCTAAATGATCCCCCGCCCCGGCTGTGCCGGGGCGGGGACACCCGCAACGACACAAAGGAGCCTGTTCCCATGCTGTACGCCGCCCCCGCCATCACCATATACAGCTGCTGCATCGCCGCCCTGCTGGGCGCCTGCATGGGCAGCTTTCTCAACTGCGCCGCCTGGCGCATCGTCCATGGCGAGAGTGTCCTCCGTGGCCGTTCTCACTGCGACGTCTGCGGCCATGTGCTGGCGCCCCGCGACCTGGTGCCGGTGTTCAGCTATGTGTTCAGCCATGGCCGCTGCCGTTACTGCGGCGCGAAGCTCTCCCCCCGCCACGCGGTGGGTGAAGCGGTGGCCGCGCTGGTGTTCGTGTCGCTGCTGCTGCGCTATGATATCTCCCTCCGGACCCTCGAAGCCTGGGCCGTGGCCTGCCTGCTGCTGGCCTGCGCCTTCGCGGACCTGGAGGGGTACATCATCCCCGACCGCTTTATCGCGGTCGGCGTTGTGCTTTTTATCGTCACCCTGTTTTTTGTCCCGGACCCGGGCAAACGGGCGCTGGACGGCCTCATCGGCGGCGTCGCCGTGGGCGGCGGCGTCCTGCTGCTGGCGCTGCTGATGGAGAAGCTGCTCCGCCGCGACGCCATGGGCGGCGGCGATATCAAGCTGCTGTTTCTCACAGGGCTGTTTCTGGGCTGGCAGAAAAATCTGCTGTGCCTGCTGCTGGCCTGCGTCGTCGGCATCCTATGGGGCCTTGTCCGCGCCAAGCGCGGACAGCAGGGCCTTCCCTGGGGCCCCGGCATCGCGCTGGCCGCCTGGTGCGCCGCCCTGTTCGGCCAGAACCTTATCGACTGGTACCTGTCATTGCTGTGAGCCCCCATCTCCAAGAAAGCGAGGTATTCTGTTTTGAAGAAGATCGTTGGCATTGATATCGGCGGCAGTAGCGTCAAGCTGGCCTACTTCGCCGGCAGTACGCTGAAAAAGGCCGCCATGGCCCCCCTGCCGGACAACATGGTGGCTGACGGCAGGATCTTGTCCATGGACGCTATGGCGGACTTCCTCCGCCAGGCCGCCCGGGACAACGGCATTCCCCTGACCAACGCCGCCGTGGTCCTGCCCTCCACCGAGGTCTTTACCCGCGAGCTGACCATGCCCGCCATGACGGAGCAGCAGCTGCGCTACAACCTGCCCTACGAGTTCCGCGACTTCCTTACGGACGAGAAAAGCAAGTACTACTTTGACTACTCCATGCGCGACATTCTCCGCGATCAGGACGGCTATCCCACCGAGATGACGCTGCTGGCCTGCGCCATGCTCAAGGAGACGGCGGAGCGCTACCGCGCCATGATGCGCCGCGCCGGCTTCAAGCTGCAGGTCCTCACCCCCAGTGAGTGTGCCTACGCCGGCGTGCTGGCGGCCTACTACCGCCGCACCGGCCTGCCCCAGCGGGATATGTGCATCGTCAACCTGGGCTACACCGCCGCCTATCTCTACATCTACCGCGGCGCCTTTTTCGAAAGCCGCCGGGAGATCGACCTGGGCCTGAACCGTCTGGAGCAGCTGGTAGCGGAGCACTGCGGCGTGGATATCCATGTAGCCCACAGCTATGTGCTGCAAAACTACAACGACGTGCTCTCCTCCGACTATGCCCAATCGTTTTACGCCCGCATCGCCGTGGAGGTGATGAAGGCCGTCAACTTCTTCAACTACAACAACCGGCAGCAGGAGCTCACTGACCTGTGCCTGTGCAGCGGCGGCTGCAATATTGGCCCCCTGCGTCAGGCGCTGGCCGAGACCACTCACCTGCACCTGCACACCGCCCAGGAGCTGCTGGGCGACGATGTGGCCCTGGATGAACCGTGGATGTATCTCCGCGCCATCGGCGGCGTGGACGAGGGACTGAGAGGAGGTCTGCAATGATCGCGGAAAAGAACGGTATCACCGTGGATACGCGCACTGCCGCGCCCGCGCGGAAAATGATAAAGTGCCCCCAGAAGACCGGCATCAACCTGAACCTGCAGGAGGACCGCCAGCGTGACCGCCGGACCCTGCTCATTGGTATTCTGGCCATTGCGGCGCTGGTAACCGTTGTGGTCAACTTCGGCGTGCTCCAGCAGTACCGCCGTCTGGACAAGGCCCAGGCCGACTATGACCGCGTCCACACCCAGTATGTGAGCGCCCAGGAGGCCCTGTCCGACTACGACCGCGTCCTGCTGGAATACCGCACCTACTCCATGGACTGGATGACCGCCGCCGGCAGCGAGGACATCCCCGCCGCCGTGGACCGTCAGGCTGCCCTGGATCTGCTGGAGCAGGAGATGCTCAGCCATGGCTCCCTCACGGCGCTCCAGATCACCCAAAACACCATGAACGTGGATATGTCCGGCATGACCCTGGACCAGATCTCCGCCATGTTCGCCCGCCTGCGCCTCTCCCCCATCGCGGACAGCGTCTCCCTCAGTGTCGCCTCCACGGAGGAGGGCAAGGCCGCCACCATCATGGATTTCACCGTCCGCATCGAACTGCGCCAGCCGGAGGAGGTGTCTCAATGAACCGCGAGCTTACCAAGCGGGAAAAGACCCTGCTGCTGGTCCTGGTGGTGCTGGTGCTGGTCCTGGGCTACTGCAAGCTGTTTCTGGAGCCCATCGACCGCCAGATAACCTCCTTCCGCACCAACACCGACATCGAGCAGGCCGAGCTGGACACCGACCGTGTCCGTCTGGCCCAGCTGGAGCAGATGCAGCAGGCTATTGCCGCCATCAAGGCCTCCGGCCAGGAGCGTGCCCTGCCCCAGTACGACAACGACCAGGCCCTGATGACCGAGCTGGACAAGCTCATGGCCGCCACCCTGCAATACGAGGTGGACTGCACCGAGGGCACCACCCAGGAGGGCTATCTCGTGCTGCGCCCCGTGACGCTGACCTACCAGACCGCTTCCTACGCCCAGTCCCGCCAGATCATCGACGCGCTGAGCGCCAGCGCCAATGTCAACTTCCTCTCCAACGTAGATGTACAGTATGATGCCAATAAAGCACAGTACAAAACCGTGCTTCACCTCATCTTTTTCGAGCTGATGCCCTGACTGCGTCCCCACCATTTTTCCGCCCGCGTCCCTTTGCGGGGCAGCGTATCGATTGTGTTATGCAAAAAAAGTTCTCAAAACAGAATAATTCCGGCTTTACGCTGTCCGAAGTCCTCATCGCGGTCGCCATTCTGATCGTGCTGATGGGCCTGGCCATGATCCCCATCACCCGCCATCAGCGCGACCTGCGCCAGACAGAACTGGACGCCAAGGCGGAGATCGTCTACCACGCGGCCCAGAACAAGCTGTCCGAGCTGCTGGCCAATGGCCGCATTTCCGACTGCTATGCGGAGGATCTGCAGCCCCTGAACAACACACCGCTGGACGCCGCCGAGAGAAAAACCTCCCTGCACTATGTGACCTCCGCCGCCAAGACCGGCGAAGGCTCCGCCGCCGCGGCCATCCTGCCGAAGGATCAGGTGGACCGCCAGCTGTGGGACAACCATTGGGTGATCGAGCTCGATCCCGCCAGCGGCAGCGTCTACGCCGTGTTTTACAGTGAAAAACCCCTGACCTACGACTTTGACAGCTTCAATCCCCTGCGGTTCCGTGATGGCCGGCTGAGCGCCGGCGCCACCGTGGGCTATTACGGCGGCGACAGTGTGCAGTCCGAGATCACCGGCAAGCTGACGCCCCATATGGAGATCATCAACAAAGAGCAGCTTCTTCTGCGCGTCACCTGCGACACGCCTATGGAGCCGCTGCACTTCTATGTGACCGTCTCCGACGGCGTCCACAGCACCTCCCGCATCGAGCTGACCGGCAGCGAGGTCAAGACCGACTATCTCACCTACACCGCCACCATGGTCCTGGACTCTCTGACGGACGGTATGCGCTTCGGCCAACAGGCCCGCTTCAAAAACAAAAATCTGACCCCCGGCGCGGACCTGACCATCACCGTGGAGGTGACGTGTGAGAACCGTCTGGTGGACTCCGCCTCCGGCACGCTGACCGCCAACAGTCTGTTTGCCGAGGTTCGCGGCGGCGACACCGCCGTTGTTACCTACGCCCGCCACCTGCAAAATCTGGACACGGCCTCCCGCTTGCCCGACAGCATCACCCGCGCCGTGCAGGAGCAGGATATCCAATTTGTCAACGAAAACGCCGACGACGGCTGGGACCGTCTGTACGGCTCCCGCACGTTCACGCCCATCACCAACAGCCGCCTGACCTACTGCGAGAGCAAGGCCACCGTGAACGGTCAGGTCTACCACCCGGTCATTTACGGTCTGACCGTGAACACCACCGGCGACGGCGGTCTTTTTGCCGCCTTCTCCGGCACGCTGAAAAACCTGCGCCTTTGCGGCGCCGACATCACCGCCTCCGGCAATGCCGGCGGCCTGGCCGGCCGTCTCAGCGGCAAGACCGAGATCCTCGACTGTCAGGTGTATCTCAGTCCCACCCGCGACAAACTCAGCACCAAGACCGAACAGGACATCTGGCTCCGCGGCAGCACGGCGGGCGGTCTGGCAGGCCGCTGTGACGGCACGCTGACCATCCGCCGCAGCTTCGCGGCTACCGTGATTCAGGGCGTCCGCTATGCCGGCGGCCTGGTGGGCAATACGGACAGTGCTGCTCTGACTGTGGACCATTCCTACGCGGACTGCTACCTGTACGCCGCCGCCAATAACGGCGTCGCCGGCGGCCTGATAGGCGCCTGCAACGGCCCCGCCAATATCGCCCTGTCCAACTGCTACGCCGCCGGCTTCCAGAGCGCCGGCACCACCGCCGGTCTCTCCGGCGGTGAGCTCTCCGGCGGCGACCGCCTCAAGGCCTGTTACAGTGCCTGCGTCCGCCTGGGCACCGACATGAAGCTGACCTACTCCACCGTCAAGCCCCCCGCTGCCGGCACGGCTCCCGCCGACATAGACGCTGTCTATTACCTGTTCCCCAGCCGGAACGATCTGTCCGGCACCAGCTTCATCAATTACGCCGAATGGAGCGGCCAGAACCGTACCGAGGGTGTCAAGGCCCTGGGTACCGCCTTTACCGCGGAGACAAGCGACACCGTGGCCTACAACCTCATGGACGACATGGGCCTGAGCACCTACTCCTACCCCCGGCTCACCAGTCTGCCCCACTACGGCGACTGGCAGGCGGATTTTGAGTCCGGCGCGCTGGCCTACTATGAAAAATACAGCGACGGCACCTACGGCTTCCTGGGTGCCAACCGCTCCACCCTCCGTTCCGGCGGCACCGTCGTGGACGACGGCTACGGCATGGTCTACCGCACCCAGCCTACGGACGCCATCACCGTCGCCTATACCCTGGGCGATACGGCACGCACCGCCACCCTGTGGAATTCCATCAAACTCGACAGCGAATACTGGCTGGTACGCCTGCCCGACGAGTTGGTCTATACCAATGAGGTGTCCCCCACCTTCTATCGTCAGGTGACGGTGGATGACATCTCCTACTTCTTCAATCCCCACTTCGCCTGCCGCGTGATCCAGAGCGCCGCCCTGCCCAGCGCCCCGGCGGAGGTTGGCATCCGCACGGCCCGTCATCTGCACGACCTGAGCCTGTATTACGATACCTACCGTACCCTGCTGGACAAGACAGCCGTCTTCCGGCAGGAGCGCCCCATCGACTACAACAGCTATGCCCGTCTCACGGTGCACACGCAGCCGCCTATCGGTGCCGCGGACGGCAAGCCTTTCATCCACACCTACGACGGCGGCGGCTATACCATCGCAGCGCCCTCCTTTACCGGCGCCGTCAACACCGACGGCACCAGCTATGCCGGTATGTTCGGTCTGAACCGGGGCACCCTGCGCAATATCATACTGCTCACCGCCAATAAGGATCGTACCGTTTCTCTGGAAGGTCAGCTCTCTCTGCAAACCGCCTGCATCGGCGCCCTGACCGGCTGCAACGAGGGCACGGTCTACAACTGCGCCGCCGCGGGCTTCTCCGTGAACGGCGACGCCCGTCACGGCAGTATCCTGTATCTGGGCGGCCTGGTGGGACGCAACAGCGGTACGGTCCGCGCCTCCGGCGTCAGCGCACCGCGCCTTTTCGCCAATAGCCTGTACGCCACGCTCTGCGCCGGCGGCTTCGCGGGCGGCAACAGCGGCGTCGTCCAGCAGTGCTACGCCATGGCCGACATTGAGATCGGCACGATCAACGGCGGCGGCGTGACGCTGGGCGGCTTTGCCGGCAGCAACACCGGCTCCCTCCGCGCCAGCTACTGCGCCACAGCCATGACTTCACCCAATGCGGATATTCACGGCTTTGCCCCCACTGCCGGCGGCGTATCCGGCTGCTGCTACCTCAACGGCGGCACATACCGCTTTGTAGACAGCGTTCACCTGTACCAGTACACGGACAGATCCGGCGCGGCTCCGGTGAACGAGCCGGCCCTGCGCGGCATGAGCACCCGGCTGGGCGGCTTTGGCGCCGTCTCCGCCGCCAATACCTTCCAGCACGATAAGACCCTGGACTCCGCCGGCAAGGCCTACCCCTATCCCGGCATCGTCGCCGGCCACAACGGCAGCCGCGTCCATTACGGCGACTGGGTGACACCTGCCGATATGGGCGTTCTGGGCCTGCTGTACTGGGAATATGAGTCCAAGCCCACCGGCAGCGGCTACTATTTCTCCTCGATCGGTGTCGAGGACGGCGAATACAAGACCAACAGCAGTCTCTGTGTCTCCCATGACGACGGCGGCACCGTCACCGCTTACGGCTACGGTTACTATTGGTCCGCCGGCAGCACCACCGAGCCTGCGCTCTCCACCGGCATCACCATGACCGGCACTCGCTATACCGCGGCGGCCGATGACCTGCACCGGCAGATGCCGGAATTCAATTTCGTCACCTACAAGACCTCCGATAACGGTCTGCACCTGACCAGCGGCACCCAGGCCAACGATGCCTGGACGCTGACCCACGAGGACGCCGCGCTGACCTACACCGTCAGCCCCTTCTTTGCCGACGCCTTCGCCCTGTCCTCCAACAATGCGCCGGGAACGGCCTCCAAGCCCTACCAGGTACGCTCCATAGAGCAGCTGCAATACATTAACTGGAGCTATATCGACAGTCAGGGCAGCACGACGCGCGATGTCACAGGCAGTAATAGTGACTACAAGTATTATCCCTATCTGCAATACACCAACCGCCGCAGCAATGCGCTGCAGACAAAGGCGATGGCGCTGGCCGGCGACAGCACCGGCGGCCCCCGTCCTATCCTCACCTGGCAGCAGACCCACGACCTCAACGGCGCAGGACACGGCACCGCCGCCGACGGCACGGCCGCAAACTACGACTTCCACCCCATTGCCGGCGCGGTGAACAACGGCCAGTTGAACAGGGGCAATGAAACCTATGATCTGACGCTGTACAACTGGTTCGGCGGTATCTACGACGGCGGCAACTACTACATCAAGAATGTGAACATCACCTCCCATTGCTACAACGTGGGTCTGTTCGGCACCACCGCCGGCGCGGAGATCAAAAACATCGTTCTCTACAGCGACAACGACGCCGTTATCCAGCGCAAGACCGACGCCACCCCCGCCTCCGGTGCCACCGGGCCGGAGAATTACGCCACCTCCTACGCCCTGGGCGGTCTGGTAGGCATTGCCTACGACTATGATGAAAACCTGAAGGACAAGACGAAGGTCAGCACCATCAGCAACTGCGCTATCGCCGGCTACACCGTGACCGACAACAGCAAAAACCGGCAGTTCTTGGGCGAAGCCGCCATCGGCGGGCTGGTGGGCGTATCCAGCGCCAATCTGAACAGGTGTTCCGCCGTGGTCAAGCTGAATATCAACTGTACCCACCGCTACGCCAACACCGGCGCCATGAACAAGGCCCAGTGGGGCAACTATGTCCGCGTGGGCGGCCTGGTGGGCGGCGTCCGCTATGATGTGTCGGACTGCTACACCGGCGGCAGCATCACCGTCGCCAACGATCTGCTGAACGAGCGCATCCTCACCGGTGACCGGACCAACACCGCCTTCGTGGATCGCTATGAGTCGACGCCTAAAGCCGTCAAAATGACCCAGGGCGGCGCGGAGGCCGGCCCGGACACCTACGTGTACATCGGCGGCATCGGCGGCAGCGGCTTCTCCGCCACCTTCTCCAACTTCTCCGGCAGCAAGGACGGCCAGCCCACCTACAACAACTGCTACACCTACATGACCTTCCCTGCCATGGAGGGCACCATCACCGGCATCTCCCTCATCGGCAGCATCGCCGACCGCGCCGGTGTGAACGGCGGCACCGCACAGCTGACCATCAACAACTGCTACTACCTGGACAGCAGCGCCGCGATCTACTTCGGCAACCTCCCCACCTTCTACGGCAAGTCTACCCAGTCCAATGGACAGTACACTTACTACTCCCTGTCCACCCTGCTGAACACCGATGCCGCGCGGATGGATATGCTCCGTGGCAAACTGAGCTATCTGTCCAAGTACACCTGGAACACCGGCAGCAGCCCCTACACCATCAACGGCCTGACAGCCCTGAGCTACGAGCAGATGTCCGGCCGTGCGGACATCGACGGAAAGCGCTTCACCGCGCTGCTGAACGGCGGCAGCGACGATGGCAGCTTCCACTGGGTCACCACAGAGGAAAACGGCCAGTCGGCCCACGGCAAATACAGCTTCCCCGGCAGTGCGGCAGCCCTCCGCGGACAGGACTACCCCTTCCCCACCGTATTGACCCAGGGCACCGCCTGCCTGCACTACGGCGAATGGCCCTCCCGCGGTCTGTACTGGAGCAGCGGCGTCCTTTCGCTGGACCGTATCACCACCCCCAGCGTCACACTGTCGCTGCACTTCACCCAGGACACCGACGCTGACGCCGTCCCCGCCATCACCTGCTCCCGCGAGGGCATCGTGGGCGTCTCCGTACCGCAGGCACAGACGCCCCCGGCGGACGTCCTGCACAGCTACGCTGTGACCCTCACCGGCCTGTCGGTCGGCTCTACCGAGGTCTTCGCCACGCTGGGTGACTATACCGCCCGACTGCTGGTGAGCGTCACCTCCACGCTGGACATCTCCGTGGACGGCCTGCCCGGCGATGACTTCTTTGTCGGTGACACCTGTAATTTAACGCTCACCGCCCGCGACAGCCGCGGCAGCGCACTGGATGTCGAATGGACAGTCACGCCCCAGCACGGCAACAGTGTCCTCATGGCCTCTGTTCCCGTTACCAATGCCGACCGTACGGCCTCTGTCACCCTCACCGCCGCTGGTGAGGGTGAGGACCGCACCCTGGTCACCGCCACTTACACCGCCGGCGGCAAGATCTTCACCAGCCAGCTGCCCCTTGTGATCCCCGTCCGTATGCAGGGCGTGCTGGGCATCGCCAACGTCTCCTCTCCGGAAACACCGGCCTATAAGCAGGGCATTATGACCCACGCGGGCGACGCCTTCCTGGCCGACACCTCGGCTCCCCTCTACAACGGCGCCCCCTACACCGACACCCCCGCCTACACCGGCGCGCCGCTGTACCTGTACGGTCAGGGCAGCGCCGCGGACCTGACGGCCGCCAACGAGGACGGAAGCTACCGCTTCACCCTCTCTGCCGCCGCCGTCACCGTGGGCGCCGGCACCGACGCCGTGACTTACGACGCCCTCTCCGGCACGGCAGACTACCGCATCTTTGAGGGCCAGCCCCAGAGCCTGCCGGACACCCTGTTCACCGTCCGGCCCCTGACCGTCAAGGGCAAGAAGGCGGGCCCCGTGACGCTCAAGATCACCCTCAGGGACGCCGAAGGCCGCACGTTCACCCTCTCCATTCCCTACACCCTGACGGAGGAGGACACCCGGGTCACCGCCACCCTCCTGGTGGATGGGCAGGCGCTCCCCCTGTCTGCCCCCTACGGCTCCGCCCCCTCGGTGGAGGCCCTCAGACAGCTGCTGGCGGACCACAACATCCCCGAGGCCGGTATCAGCTGGACGCCGGACATCACCCAGCCGCTGTATGCCGACACGGCCTTCACCGCCGTTCCCAAAATGACGGACAGCGGCAGCGCCCCCACCGTCCCGGACGCCGATATCCCCGCTTCCGGCAGCAAGGACCCGGAGGGCACACCCTCCGACGATCCATCCGCCCCGGACAGCAGCAGCTCCGGCACCGATCCCACGCCCGAGCCGTCACCGGACACCCTTCCATGACCCACCGCAGAAAGGAGGCCCTCCCGTGCACAAACTGAAAAACCAACAGGGCGCCACGCTGATGATGGCCCTCCTTCTGCTGCTGGCGGCCAGTATGGTCAGTGCGGTGATCCTCACCGCCGCCACCTCCTCGGCCCGCCGTCTGGAGAATGACCGGGCTGCCCGGCAGGCGTATCTGACGGTCAGCTCTGCGGCCCGTCTGCTGCGTGATGATATCCTGAACGCCTCCTTTGTTCAGGAGACGGTGAAAACCACCTATACCAATGACACCTCCACCGAAACGAGCCGCGAAACGACCTCACCCACCGGGTTTACGGCCGCATGGCTCAAGGCCGGCAAGGCCGCCGTGGACAGGGACAGCGGCAAGAGCTTTACCGACACCATCACCCTATCCGTGGACGGGCTGGACGATGTCTCCGCCGTCTTTACCATGGCGCCCAATTACGACATCACCATCGTCCTGCACCTGGCCGACGGCGGCGACAGTGACTGCCGCCTGGTGCTGACGCTCCGCGAAAACAAGGCCGATCCCACTGTCAGCACCGTCAGCGGCGGCGGTCTCTGGGTCCGCGATGTCACCACGACCACGACAACGATCTCCTGGCCGTCAGATAATGCCACCATCGAAAAGGAGGCGGTCGTATCAAAAAGCTGAACAGCACCCGCGGCGAAACGCTGGTAGAGACGCTGGTCTCCATCCTGATCATCGTATTGACCTTCGTATTTCTGACCACCGCCGCCGTTTCCGCCGCCAAGATCAACGCTAAGGTCCGTTCCGCCGACATCTCCTTCCACTACAGCAGCGCGGTGTCGAACGGCACCGCCGCCCTGACCGCCTCCGGCGGCGGCACCCGCAGCGGCCGCACCACCGTGCAGGTCTACGAGGACAACGGCTGCCTCTATTACGAGGAGGTCACGCCATGAACAAGCTTCGTGACCGCCGCGGCTTCACCCTGACGGAGCTGCTGTGCGCCGTTCTCATCGTCCTGCTCGTCAGCGCCCTGCTGACCGTGGGCGTCCGCTTCGCCGGCCGCACTTACAACAGCTCCATGCAGCTGTCCGAGGCCCAGGAGCTGTGCTCCACCCTTACCAGCGTTATCAGCGACAAGCTGCGCTTCTGCGGCACCGTGACCCCCGGCGCGGACGGCAGCCTGGACCACATCTTTATTCAGGATCTGGGCAGCGTGGAGGGCGAGGGCGCCGCCTTTCAGGTGGATGCCGACGGCCAGCTTACCCTGGGCAGCACCAGACTGCTCAGCAGCGCTGCCTATCCCCGGGGTCTTCGGGTCCGCGATGTCAGTCTGCGCTACGACAGCGCTTCGGGCATCTTTACCGTAGCCCTTCAGGTGGGCACCGCCGACAGCACCCTGGCCGAGACCTCCTTCGAGGTCCGGCGCTTAAATCACACATGAAAAAAAGCACCCCCGGAGGGGTGCTTTTTCTCACTTCTTAAAGCTGTCCTTCAGCGACACACTGCGGTTGAACACCATATGCGCCGCGGAGCTGTCGCGGTTGTCCAGGCAGAAATAGCCCACACGCATGAACTGGAACGTGGGTGCGTTGACGCCGGTGCGGTCGGCCTGCTTGTCGAACGCCTCCGCCACCTTCCGCATCTCCGGCTCCACCTTGCAGCCGGTGAGCACCGTAAGGCTCTCCGGGTTCAGGCAATCCAGGAAGTCCTTGTCCGGGCCGTCGGGCTGCTCATCGGAAAACAGGTTGTCGTACAGCCGGACCTCCGCGTCCATGCAGTTCTCCGCGTCCACCCAGTGGAGCGTGGCACCCTTGACCTTGCGGCCGTCGGCGGGATCACCGCCGCTGGACTCCGGATCATAGGTGCACAGCACCTCGGTGACGTTGCCGTCCGCGTCCTTCACACAGCCGGTACACTGCACCAGATACGCGCCCTTCAGCCGGCACTCCGGACCGTTGGGGGTCAGTCGCTTGTACTTGGGCACCGGCACCTCCATAAAGTCCTCCGCCTCGATCCACAGATGGCGCGAGAAGGTGATCTCATGGGTGCCCTGCGCCGGGTCGGTGGGGTTGTTCTCCACCGTGAATACCTCGCTCTTGCCCTCGGGATAGTTGGTCACCGTCAACTTCACCGGGTGCAGCACCGCCATGGTGCGCTCCGCGTGGGCGTTCAGGTCCTCCCGCAGGCAGTGCTCCAGGAAGCCGTACTCAATGGTGTTGGGGGACTTGGCCACGCCGATGCGCTCGCAGAAGCTGCGGATGGCGGCGGCAGTATAGCCCCGGCGGCGCAGGCCACACAGCGTGGGCATCCGGGGATCGTCCCAGCCGGAAACATAGTTCTCCTCCACCAGCTTACGCAGCTTCCGCTTGGACATCACCGTGTGGTCGATGCCCAGCCGGGCAAACTCGATCTGCCGGGGATGGGCGGGCAGCTCACAGTGCTCGATGACCCAGTTGTACAGGGGCCGGTGCGCCTCGAACTCCAGCGAGCACAGGCTGTGGGTGATGCCCTCCAGCGCATCCTGAATAGGATGCGCGAAGTCATACATGGGATAGATGCACCACTTGTTTCCCTGCCGGTGGTGGCTCATGTGGTTGATACGGTAGATGACCGGATCGCGCATATTGAAGTTGCCGCTGGCCAGATCGATCTTGGCCCGCAGCGTCATAGCGCCGTTGGGGAACTCCCCGGCCCGCATACGGGCGAACAGGTCCAGGCTCTCCTCGATGGGCCGATCCCGATAGGGCGATACGGCGGGGATGCCGATGTCGCCGCGGTTGGCCTTGAACTCCTCCGGTGTCAGCTGGCACACATAGGCCAGCCCCTTTTTGATCAGCAGCACCGCCTGGCGGTAATCCTCCTCAAAGTAGTCGCTGCCGTAAAAGAACCGGTCGCCCCAGTCAAAGCCCAGCCAGTGGATGTCCTGCTTGATGGCCTCCACGAATTCCTCGTCCTCCTTGGTGGGGTTCGTGTCGTCCATACGCAGGTTGCACAGGCCGTTATACCGCTCGGCGGTGCCGAAGTCGATGGTCAGCGCCTTGCAGTGGCCGATATGCAGATAGCCGTTGGGCTCCGGCGGAAAACGGGTGTGGACGGTCATTCCCTGGAACTGACCACCCTCTGCGATGTCCTCGTCGATGAAATTGATAATGAAGTTTTTGCCGGACTCCTCCGTTTCGGGGGTCTTGATTTCCTCGGCCATGATCTTTCTCACACTCCTTGTATGTCGTAATATTGTGCAAAAGCAATTTTTAATTATAACCGCCCATGAGGGGAATTGCAAGAGGTTTGCCCTCCCTCCTGCAAAAAACTCACAGGGCGTCAAATTCCTCCCGGGTCAGCAGGAGATCCAACGCCTCCAGAAGCCCGTTGGCGGTCAGCCGTGCGGGCAGACCCAGCTCCCTTTGCAGCGTTGCCCGCCTTTCGGCGGAGCCGGGGCCGATCAGTCCCTTGTCCAGAAGATCCGCCTTCGTAATACCGGCGGAGCGGCGGGGTGCGTCCTCCCCCTCGAAGGTGGCACCGGCGCGGCGAAGAGCGTCCGTCAGCACCTGCGGCGTCATACCTTCCACGCCCAGCTTGCCCTCCTTCCCCGGCTTTCTCTTGCGCTTCTCCTTGCCGTACACGTCGGGGACATACGCCTGCTTTACTCTGTCCGGGGGCAGCAGCCCCTTCAGGTGGCTGCGGAGCACGAAGCCCGCGCCGTCCGGGTCGGTCAGCAGGATCACGCCCCGCGCCTCCGCCAGACGGCGGAGATACGCCGCCTTCTCCCGGTCGTTGAACAGGGCGAAGCCGCCCACCTCCACCACGGCGGCGTCCACCGCCTGCAGGAGCGTATTTCTGTCGTACCGCCCCTCTACTACGATGACTTCCCTGACCCGCGGCTTCACTTCACACCTGCCAGTTCCATGAGAAATAGCTTCAGTTCGCCCTCATTGTCCATGTTTCGTTCGCTTTTCATGCGATGATCCAGCGTCTGGCAGCGCTTCACCGCCTCACGGCACCAACTGCGCCGCACGCCTCTGGCTGACTGCATCAGCTTTTTGGCCGGGTAATCGGACTTCATACGCCACAAATCCTTCAGCCACAGCACGTCCTTGTCACCGTCGATCGCCAGCCGAGCTGTGTACAGCTGCCGCAGCGTCTTTCCCAATGCCGCCAGAATGCGGATAGGCTCCTCCTGCATCCGCAGCAGCTCTGCAAGGCATTCCGCCGCCTTGTCATAGTCACGAGCCGCCACTGCGTCCGTCATGTCGAACACCCGCGCGTCCAGCACAGGGTCCGCCACAGCGTCGATATCCGCCGCTGTGATTTTCGCTCCCCTGGCATAGGCGGCGATTTTGGCGATTTCCGGCACCAGACCGGTCATCAGGCTGCCGCAGGTGAACAGCAGATGGTCTACCGTGACCGCATCGATTTCCTTTCCGGCAGCGGCAAAACGGCGGCGCACCCACTTTTGCAGCTTCTGCTGTCCCTGCTGGGCAAACTCGATCACCTGGGCGCGCTCCGCCAGGGCGGCGGTGAGCTTCTTCAGCTTGGCGTCGGTCTTATAGGGTATCTGCCGGTACAAAAACACCAGCGTGCAGTACTCCGGGAAGTCCCCCAGCAGAGCCACCAGCGCACCCCGCTGGGCCTCGTCCAGCCTGAACAGGTCCATATCCTCCACCGTGACCAGGGTGCGCTCCGCCATCATAGGCATGGCCTCCGCCGCCTCGACGACCTCCTGCATAGTCAGGCCCTTGCCTGCAAGCCTGTGATAATTGAACTCCTCAAAGCCCGCCGGCACAAGCCGTGCTTGCAGCTCCGCCACCGCCTGCTGCATCAGGTACGTCTCCTCGCCGTGGAATATATAGACATTCCCCACGGCGCCGCTTTGCAGCGCGTCGTGGAATTCCTCATAACCGGGGGTCTTTTCTTTTTTCTCCTTTGCCATGTTATCCTCCGTTCACGGTGATGCGGATGGTTCCCTGCTGGTCTGTGCGCCAGATATCCGCCCCCACCGCCAGCAGCCGCTGGAGCGTCTCCTCCGACGGGTGGCCATAGTTGTTATCGCCCACACTGATGACTGCCGCCTCCGGCATCACCGCCTTCAAAAAGCGTATATTTGAGCTATATCGGGAGCCGTGGTGGCTGACCACCAGCACCTCTATATCCGGCAAAGCATAGGTTTCCACCAGCTTTTTCTCGGTACTGCCGGACATATCGCCGGTAATGAGCAGGTCAAAGTCTCCGGCACTGGCCAGTGCCGTCAGGCCCAGCTCGTTCAGATCGCCGCCGGACTGCACCGGCGGATAGATGGTCAAAACGGTATCGCCCAGCGTATCGGCCGTCTCCTTCGTCACATAGGTCACCTGCGCGCCCTTCTCCTCCGCCAGCGACACCAGACGCTCCCGAACGCCATACTCATCCTCGATGTCCGGCAGGTAGATCGTCTGCACCGGGATGCGGCGCAGCACCTCGTACAAACCGTTGGTGTGATCGGCGTGGTAGTGGGTCACCACCACAGCGCTCAGTTCCCGGACGCCCATGCTGTGCAGCGTGTCGGCAGCCAGACCGCCGGGGTCTTTATAGCTGTTGCTGCTGCCGCAGTCCACCAGTGCCGTCTCACCGCCGGAGGTCAGAATGACGCTCTCGCCCTGTCCCACATCCAGCGTCAGGACGGTCAGTACGCCGTACTGATAGTCCTGACGGTTGACCCAGATGGCCGCCGTCAGCGTCAGCACCGACAATGCCGATGCCAGCAGGTATTTCCGCTTGCCGTCCGGCGTGGCGGCACAGCCGATAAAGGCCGCGTACAAAAACAGCAGCCAGTAGATGAGATAGGGATTGGTGAAATACACCGCGTGATAGCGCCAGGACATCATGCCGTTGGCGATCCACAGGATGTACCGCACCAGCGCCCAGGAGATCCAACCCAGCAGGCTGGCCAGCGGCAGCCACACAAAGCCCAGCAGCACCGTCACAAAGGCAGCCATGAAGCTCCATCCCGCCGCAGGCACCGCCAATAAGCTGGACAGCGGCGCTACCAGCACGAAAATACGGAAATACCAGGCTGTCAGCGGGGCAGTGAACACCACGGCGCTGAGGGTGGCGGACAGGTTCGCCGCGACAAAACACAGTGCGGTCCGCAGCGGCCGACATTTTCCCTTATACCACCCGGTCAGCAGCTTGTACAGCCGGGGTGACAGCAGCACCATACCCAGCGTAGCGGAAAAGCTCAGCTGCAAGCTGACGCTGGCCGCGGCAAAGGGATTGCACAGCAGGATCACCAGCAGTGCGGCAGCCAAGCTGGTCAGAGGGTCACTGCCCCGCCGGAACAGCGGCGCGATCAGCAGGAATATCTGCATGATGCAGGCGCGGACCACCGATGGGCTCATGCCCACCATCACCATGTAAAACAGCAGCAGCGGAATGGTCACGGCGCACAGCAGTCTCTGCCGCCGGGAGATCAGCAACGCCAGCAGCGTCACCAGAAAAGCGCAGTGCAGGCCGGACACCGCAAACAGATGCGCCAGGCCCGTCTCCTGCATGGCCAGATAGTCTCCGTTGTCCATAGCGGACTTGTCCCCGGTAAGCTCCGCTGTCAGGAATCCGCTGACACGCGCGTCATCCCAGATAGCGGCCACCTTCTCGCGGAAAGCTTTGCCCGCCCGCTGGGGCAGCCAGCGCAGGGCATCCCCATCACCCGCCGACAGACGCACATCCTCACGGCCATACAGCAGCGCATACACGCCCCGGGCGTTAAAATGGGTCACATCATCGCTGTCGAAATGGACGGCGGACTGCCACTGGGCCGTGCCCGTGACCGTGTCGCCCGGTCGGGCCGCCAGCAGCTCCGCTTCGCCATACAGCACGGCCCTGGCCCGATGATAGCCCTCCAGCTCCACCGTGACCCTGGCGCCGCGCTCCGTGGCCTGCGGCCAATCACAAACGGTGGCGGCAAAGTCCGACGCCGCACCGCAGCGGTCCTCTATCGGCTGGCGCACCAGGTGGTCATACCCGGCAAAATAGGCCAGCGATACCGCCAGCGGCAGCAGGATCAGCAGCCCCCGGCGAAAATATTTTTGCTTGCGTGCAGCAAACAGCCACGCAAGCGCCAGCAGCAAAACGCCCCCGGCGGCATACAGCTGCCAGCCGTTCCAGGGCAGCAGTGCCGCCAGGAAGACACCGGCAGAGAAGGAAAACCCGATCGTGGCCAGCACGCGCATATCCTCTCTCCTCCCCCCCGATGATCGTGTTGGTTTATTATATCAAATACCGCCGCCTATGACAAGGAAAAAGCCGCCCTTCCGGGCGGCCTTTTGTCTTTTACACACGCGCCAGCTTGTCATTGCACTTCTGCAAAAACCGTGCGTTGTCGATGACAGCGCGGGTATGGATGCCCTCACCGATCAGGCCATCGGCGTCGTGGGCCGTGACCTTGAAGGTGATCATCTTGCCGTTGGCGGAGATACCCGTCACCTCGGCAGTGGCGGTGACCTTCATGCCCACCGGCGTGGGTGCCAAGTGACTGGAACTGATCTCCACGCCCACGGTGCCCTTGCCCTCCGGCAGCTCCGGCTGCACGCACTGCATGGCGGCATACTCCATCAGTCCCATCATAAAGGGAGTGCCGAACACCTCCAGCCCGCCGGAACCGATGGCCTTGGCGGTCATATCCGGGGTAACGGTCTTTTCAGCGGTATAGGTCATACCTACTTCGATCATAGCAATTCCTCCAATTAAGCGCTTTTCTTTAAATACATTTCTTGCCTATACGCGGGGCGGAAAAAAACCGCGAATGTCAGACGCCCAACTGTGTCCACAGCTTATCGTAGAACTTCAGCGTCTCCTGTGGCAGGTTGACATAGATCTCACAGCGCTCGCGCTCCTCATCGGGAATGGCCATGATGTTGTAGATCTCCTCGTCCAGCGGCTCGCCATACTGCTCCTCGTAGTACGCGGGATACTCCGCCAGCGCTTCGGCATTGGGAGAGGCATACCAGATGTAGTCCATGTTGGCCAGATTACTGTCGGTAGAGGCGATAAAGTTGATCCACTCATAGGCCTCGGCCTTGTGCTGGCTGGACTTGAGCACACACATGGCGTCCACGAACCAGTTGCTGCCCTCCTCGGGAATGACGAAGGCCAGGTCCTCGTTATTCTCCAGCATGGTCAGGTAGTCGCCGGCGTAGTACATGGTAATGGCCGCGTTGCCGCCCTCCATCTTGCCGAAGACCTCGTCCATGACGAAGGCCTGATACACACCCTTGTCTTTGGCATTCTTCACCAGCTCAAAGGCCTCTGTCAGCTGTGCCTCGTCTGTGGTGTTGATGTCGTAGCCCAGATAGCAAAGGGCGGCCATCAGCGCGTCGCGGGAGTTGTTGATCATCAGCACCTGCCCGGCGTACTTCTCGTCGAACATAGCGCCCCAGCTGGTGATGGGCTCGTCCACCATAGTCGTGTTGTAGATGATACCCACGCTGCCCCAGGTGTAGGGTACGGTGTACTTATTCTCCGGGTCGAAGCTCAGATGGGTAAACTGGGGGTCCATCAGTTGGAAATTGGGGATGGCGCCGTAGTCCAGCTCCGCCAGCATATCCTCCTGGATCAGCCGGGCGATCATATAGTCGGAGGGTACGATCACATCGAAGTCCGCGCCGCCCATCTTGATAAGGGAGTACAGCGCCTCGTTGCTCTCGGCGGTTTGGTAGTTCACACGGATGCCGGTCTTCTCCTCGAATTCGGTGATCAGGGACTCATCGATATACTCGCCCCAGGAGCACACATTGACCACGCGCTCGCTGCGGGCCGCGGCACCGGTGACGATCAGTACCGCCAACAGCACACAGGCCATAGCGCCTGCGGCGATCTTCTTGCCCAATCCGGGATATTTCTTCGGCGCAGGAGCGAACGTAGCGCTCTCGTGATGGACATTGCGGTGATGCTCGGCATGGTTCTCCCGCAGGTTGATGATGGCCAGCAGGATGATGACCGTGACGAACAGCAGCGTGGATACGGCGTTGATCTCCGGGCTGACGCGCTTTTTGGTCATGCCGTAGATGGTCATGGCCAACGTGGAGGAGGACGTACCCGCCGTGAAGTAGCTGATGATGAAATCATCGATGGACATAGTGAAAGCCGTCAGCGCACCGGAGACGATACCGGGCTTGATCTCCGGAATGATGACCTTCCAGAAGGCCTGCATCCAGGTGCAGCCCAAGTCCTGGGCCGCATCGACCAAATTGCGGTCCATCTGCCGCAGCTTGGGCCCCACGGACAGGATCACATAGGGGATGTTGAAGCAGATATGGGCGATCAGCAGCGTGCCGAAGCCCATGGTCAGGCGCTCCGGCAGCACCACCAAAGACTGCCACGAATTCATCCACCCGGCGAAAGCGCCCCAGCCGTTGAAGAACACCACGAACAGCAGGCACAGGCTGACGCCGGTGACGATGTCCGCGTTCATCATGGGGATGTTGTTCACGGCCATCAGCCCGGTGCGCGCCCGGCGTCGCATACCGTAAAAGCCGATAGCGGCAAAGGTGCCCGCCACGGTGGCGATGACGGTAGCCAGCAAGGATACCAGCAGCGTAGTATACACGCTGTGCATAATGAGCCGGTCGTTCAGCAGCTCGGCGTACCAGTGAAGGGAAAAGCCCTTCCACACGCTGGAGCTGTTGCCGGCGTTGAAGGAAAAGACGATCAGGATGATGATGGGTGCGTACAGGAACAGGCCCACCAGGATCATCAGCAGGCGATCGCCGACGGAGTTGCCCTTTCTCTGTCTCATAGCATCACCGCCTGTTCCTCGCCCTCGCCAAAGCGGTTCATCACCAGCATACAGACAACGACGATCAGCATCATCACCAGGGAAATAGCCGCGCCCAGCTGCGGGTTATACGCCCCGCCCAGGAACTGCCGTTCGATCAGGTCGCCCAGCAGCAGCTCCGTGCCGCCGCCCAGCATACGGCTGATGGCGAACGTAGACACAGAGGGCACGAACACCATGGTGATGCCGGACAGCACGCCCGGCAGGCTCAGGGGCAGGATGACCTTGCGGAACACCGTGACGGTGTTGGCCCCCAGGTCGCGGGCTGCCTCCAGCAGGGAGTAATCCAGCTTGCAGATCACAGAGTAGATAGGCAGGATCATAAAGGGTAGGTAGTTATAGACCATACCTAGCACCACAGCGCCCTGGGTGTCGATCATGGTAAAATACTCCAGGCTGCTGCCTGTCAGATGGTTGTACAGGGCAATGATACCCAGCTTCTGGAACAGCTGGTTCAGCAGGCCGTTGTTCTCCAGGATGGTCATCCAGGAGTAGGTCCGCAGCAGGAAGTTCATCCACATGGGCAGCATGATCAGTACCATGGCCGTGCGGCGGAAGCGCTCGCCCTCCCGGCTGAGAAGGCGGATTATAAGAGATAAGGATACGCCAATAAAAAATTACTGGAGGCATACATGAACAAAGAGAATTTGACAGCTTATGAAGTTGTGACAGAAGAGGAACTGACAGATATTCATTCTAAGGGATGGCTTCTTCGCCATAAGAAAACTGGCGCCAGAGTCATGCTGATCGAGAATGATGATGAGAATAAAGTATTTAATATCGCATTCCGTACACCGCCTAAGGACAGCACTGGTGTTGCGCATATCCTGGAGCACAGTGTACTTTGCGGATCTAATGACTTTCCGTTAAAAGATCCTTTTGTAGAACTTGTAAAAGGATCTCTGAACACATTCCTGAATGCGATGACTTATCCGGACAAAACATGCTATCCTGTGGCAAGCTGTAATGACCAGGATTTTCAGAATCTGATGCATGTTTATCTGGATGCGGTATTTTATCCGAATATCTATAAACGCGAAGAGATTTTCCGCCAGGAAGGCTGGAACTATCATCTGGAACAGCCGGAAGGACCATTGAAATATAACGGTGTCGTATACAATGAGATGAAAGGTGCTTTTTCCTCACCGGATGAAGTCCTGGAACGTGAGATTATGAATCACCTTTTGCCTGACACTACCTATGGATGCGAATCAGGTGGTGATCCGAAGAA
>ENA-UEQR01000492-UEQR01000492.1-human-gut-metagenome-genome-assembly--contig:-NODE-492-length-25661-cov-10.434334_pt1 | contig 25661 bp, 17 predicted proteins | sample MGYA00242944_ERZ507941 | MGnify/ENA primary metagenome ERZ507941 (study PRJEB26167, sample SAMN06115398) | human gut metagenome | host: Homo sapiens | place: China:Chongqing | collected 2016-06-23...
AAAGAAAGGACACATTAAAGGCTAATTAAACGGAAACAGAGAAAGATTATTATCTCGCAAGTGGAAAAGTGATTGATACAGCGACAGTTATTGAAGAAGAAAATAATTATGCCATGCCGATTGGCGTGTATGTTGATGTGTTTCCGATGGATTATCTGCCGTCAGATCTCCAAAGCCTATAGTGATTTCCGCATAAATCAGATTCATTCCGTAAAACAGGATAGTTATAATTGTGCAGTGGACGAATAAAGCCGCAATCTTTGCAATCCCACTCTGCAAGCGACCGTTTTTTGTACTTCTTGTTATATAAAAAAGCTTTTTATCTTTTTCTGCAAATATTAAGTTTCCGGAAAAAAGTAAAACCGACAATATCAAAAGCAGATCCGTCCATACACTCTCCATTGAAATTTTAAGAGACTTTGACGGCATCCACCGTATATTTTTTCCCGACAGCCCGGAATAATCTTTTGCACTTTTTTCAATATTTCTTGCCGCGTAATCGTTTTGTCCCTGCTTTTTGAATATGGATATACTACTTAAATTATCTTTACTCTCCTGCACTGATCTCAGATATTCCTTATAACCGGCTACCTTCTGCTGTTCTTCATAAAGCTCATCAATATAGTTTTCTTCTGTAGTTCCTTTAAGTTCAGGTGTATTAATATACCACAGAAGGAACATGTTTATGATCATAAGCACACAAATAGACAGAATAAAACTGCGTTTTCGCCATATTTTATCCAGCTCATAAAATATCAATCTATGCATCCGGCTTTGCCTCCTCAAATATCGTCATATAAAGTTCTTCAAGACCATTTACATTTCCATATTTACTGCAAAGATTTCCGACTGTATCTTTGTCAATGATACTTCCTGACTTTATCAATATGACCTCACCGGCAATCGGCTCAATATCCGAAACAACATGAGTCGAAACCAGTATCACTTTATCCCCTGCCAGATCAGATATCCTCTCTCTTATCCTTACCCGTTCTTTTGGATCAAGCCCCACTGTCGGCTCATCCAGTACGATGAGCTTTGGATTTCCTAATACAGCCTGCGCTATAAGGATACGCTGCTTCATTCCACCCGAATATGTACCTATCGCACGGTCAGCGGCTTCTGTCATGTTCACATACTCCAATACCCTGTCTATTTCCCGTGACATATCCTTTTTAGGTATTCCTTTTAATGTCGCCATATAAGATAAAAATCGTTTCCCTGTAAACGTGTCATACAAGCCCTGCTGCTGAGGTGCATAGCCAATAATACTTCGATATTTTGAGCCAAGTATTTTTATGTCATGTCCATCCCAGAGTACTTGTCCGTCACTTGGCTTGATATTTCCGGTTATTATGTTCATGAGTGTGGACTTTCCCGCTCCATTTGGACCAAGCAGACCATATATGCCGTTGTCAAGTTCCAGTGATACATGCTCCAATGCAATTTTATCTTTATACTTTTTAGCTATATTGTTAAGACAAAGCATCCTTTAACACCCCTTTCCAATCATTTTAATCGGCTCATAAATTCCGTTTCCTGCATACAGATCTGACTTTTCTATAAGTGCATACCGGTATTGGGTAATATCATAAGAGTCATCTCCCAAAGGTGTGTATTCATAATCATATATGACAAGAATTTTTGATCCGCTCTCTGCCTTAAATTCCAGATTACATCCGAGAGCCTTATTTACAAGCGGTGAATTTTGTATCTCACCGGTTTTTGTATTAACAAAATAAAAAGTATGATCATCTGATGCATCCCATGTCTGACAGCACAAAATATCACCCAATTTATTCATGATATAATTCTGTGTAAAGGAACACAGCAGTTTTTCTTCGCCATTTTCCAGATTTACAGCTTTTATCTCTCCTGTATCTTTATATGACACGTATAGTGTATTGTCCACAACTGCCATGCTATGCAATGTCTGATTGTCTATGCTATATTTTTCACTTAGCTTTTGATTGCTTAGATCCAGTGTGGATATTACCTCCGTGGAATTTTTATACATATCATTCCAGTCATCATCACTCATTGTATAGTCATCTGTTGTAAGCTCTTTTCCATAGTCAACACCACTTAATACCAGTGCATTATCAAGGCAGCCCATAATCTTTCTGGTAATACCATCATCAAAATCCAGCTTACATATCTCCTTAGCACTTTTGGTATCCGCATCCCAGAATAAAAGAGTTTTCCCCGATGAAGTCGTGACACTTCTGCTATCCTCCGCTGTAGACTCAGACAGCTTTTTGGTGACAAAATAAAGCCCTTCACTGTTTCCGAGTACTGTATCCTCCACAGTAAGTCCCACATCAAAGCTATAAACCTTATGTCGGTTTGTTCCGTCAGTATCCATCTCATAAAGTGCTGCCTGTGACGCTTCTGTTTCAGCCAACTGTCCATCCGGATCATAAAAATCCTGCGTAACCGCGCCTTCATTATCCATTCCCTTACTCAGCACATAAATTTTATTTCCATAAGAAAAAATACCACTCGTACATATCGGAAATTCATCCATCACAAATACTGCCGGACAGTCCGGTGTATTGTGTTTACAGCCTGTATTGCTGCACAAATAGATTTCCTGTTTTGTGGCAAAATCCATATACATTAGGTGTGCACCGTACTCACCGTTTTCAAGTTCTTCAACATCCTCTGTCAGATAATAATATCCGGCATCTGTATAACAGCTTGCAAGGGTTTCTGTATCATTTAATATTTTAAGTCCTGCTGTCTGCTGATTTACGCTTTTCCCCGAATTGCCTGGCTCTGCATTTTTTACCTTGTGCAGTACATTATCTTTCTCAGTTGCGCTATTATAATTTGTACCCGTGCTGCAGGCACAAAATGAACAGCACAGAGTAAATATCAAAACCATATCTGCTATTTTTCTCATTAAAAAAAGACCTCCTTGTTTTTATCAAGGAGACCTTATCATATAAAAGTCAAAAATCAGTCAAACCGAAAATATTATTTTCACAACGGCATTATGCATTTCATTATTGCCTATTTCAAGACTACCGCCATGCTTTTTGCATAGTATCCTGCTTATCGCAAGTCCCATACCCAGATGACCATCCTCCGAAGCTTTTGCAAGAAGCAGCTTCCTTTGTTCCGAAAGAGTTTCATCCGAAAATCCATCCCCATCATCGACAATAGCAAATAATAACTTCTGACCATTCAATGAAACATCCAGATTTATACACTGCTTTGCATATCTCATTGCATTATTAAAAACATTCTCAAGCACACGATACAATACAGAGGTATCAATGCATATTTCTTCATTGGAAAGTAACGTACTTATCCTGAAATCAATATTTTTCTTTTGCGATATGATTTTAAAGTCATCCTCTATATCGCTAAGCAGATCCGAAGCACTTATTTTTTGCCTTTTTAACTCTATATCCTCCATTTGGTTTAAGGTGCGCACCGACTCAGTATAATTATCCAGCCGTTTAGCTGACATATTTATGTTTTCTGCAATTTTTAATATTCTCTGCTCACTAAGCCTTCCTTTTTTAAGGTTTAGCTGCAGATATTCAGTATATCCCTCTATAACAGCTATAGGATTTCGCAGATCATGAGCTATTGACGCCTGCAATAGTCTTCTTTCCTCAAGCATATTCCACATTTCGCTGTAATTCTCACTGAGCTTAAGTCTCATCTGCTCGAATGAGCTGCACAACACTCCCATTTCGTCCTCACTGTCATAGCGCAAATTAAAATCCAGATTTTGATCTAATATCTGCTGTGTTGCTTCTGACAACATCCCAAGCGGCAGTAGAAGCTTACGCCTGTAAAAGAAAAATCCGCATAACAATATACCAGCTATTGAGAATATAATGGGAATCACTACCATAGCAGCACCACAAAAATGATATGCCATTTTTCTTTTGGGAGATAATGAGTCTACGCTGTTTTCAATGTGCTGTATTGCATATCTTGTTTCTACAGGTTTCTTTGCAGCCTTATCATCTGCCGTAATAACAGGCAACTCTGCTCCCTCTTCTCCAACCTTAACCCTGACGGAATAAGACACTTCACTTCCATCCTCATATGTCCGGTAAACCTTAAGAAAAACATTGTTTGAATCCGGCAGTAGATATTTTCGAAATGACATGCAGCCCCAGATTGTAAATAATGAGAGCAGGACTATTATTACAAGAGTTGCAAGAACACTTACCACAAAATATTTGCGCAGAGATAAATTGTTTAATTTTTTTATAAGCGTTTCCATTTGTAACCCACACCCCAGATCGTTTCTATATAATCCTGCCCTGTTATCTCATTTAATTTTCCACGTATCTTGCGTATGTGCTCCTTTATGACATTGCTGTCTCCCTCGGCATCATATCCCCACACAGCTTCATAGATACGCTCTTTGTCAAACACCTGATTCGCATTTGTCATAAGAAATTCTATAATATCAAATTCCCTCTTTGAAAATGGAACGACAGTATCACCATAAAATACCGCTCTCTCCGAAAGATTGACTATCAGATTATTAGATGTAAGAACCGCAGTACGTCCTTTGTTTCGCTCATCACGTCGCAAATGTGCTGCGACTCTTGCAGTCAGCTCATTCAGACTGAATGGTTTTGTGATGTAATCATCACCACCATATTGCAGTCCGTTTATTTTATCCTGCTCACTGATCCGCGCAGTAACAAATATTATCGGACAATTAATGTGGCTTCGTATATTTTTACACAGTTCTAAACCGTTCATATCCGGCATGTTAATATCCAAAATGATAAGATCGGGCTGCTTAGGTAACATTTCCACAGCCTGTCTGCTGCAATTTGCTGTTATCGTATCATAACCACAATCCCTCAGGTGATCCGAAAGTAGCTCCGTCATCATTTTTTCATCATCTACTATTAATATTTTGTATGCCATTGTAATTCCTCCTTACAGGGTATAGTGTAAGGAATAAAAGTCAAGAAGTTGTCAAATTTGCAATTTTCTGCGCCAGATCCTCGAGATACTCCCAACGCTCCATTTTCTCCATCAGCTGCCCCTCGAGGTCTTCCTTTTCCTTTGTGAGCTCGTTTAACTTACCAAAGTTAGTGGCATTCTTTACCATCTCATCATCTATCTCAGAAAGCCTGTTTTCCAGCTTTTCTATGTCAGCCTCTATCGTCTCGTACTCTTTTTGCTCTTTGTAGGTAAATTTGAGCTTTTTCTCATGCCCCCAGGTTTCCATGGATTTCTTCTTCCGGGCTTCTTTTGAGTCTGTACCATCTGATGCAGTATTTCCCTGTGCTCCTGAAGCGGATGCTCCTGTGGATGCTGCATTTTCTGATACGGCTTTTCCTGATGCAGGCTGTGGGCGTTTACTCATATAGTCGGTGTATCCACCCTCATACTGTACGATTTTTCCGGCTCCCTCAAATGCAAAAATACGCTTTGCGATCCTGTCAAGGAAATACCTGTCATGGGATACCGTAATAACTATTCCGTCATAGCCATCCAGATAATCCTCTAAAATAGCCAGTGTCTCGACATCCAGGTCATTGGTCGGCTCGTCAAGTATCAGTACATTCGGTGCGCTCATCAGCACACGAAGCAGATAGAGTCTTCTCTTCTCTCCACCCGAGAGCTTGCCTACCGGACTGTACTGCTGCTCCGGCGGGAATAAAAACCGCTCTAGCATGGCAGATGCTGACACCAGTCCGTCTGCCGTGCGCACAAACTCTGCAGCTTCTTTCACGTAGTCTATCACTCTAAGCTCAGGATCTATATCCACTTCCTGACCGAAATATCCTATCTTTATCGTCTGTCCTATCTCTACCTCACCTGAATCAGGCTCGATAAAACCGGCGATTATCTTCATGAGTGTGGACTTTCCACAGCCGTTTTTGCCTACAAAACCGATACGGTCATTTTTCAGGAAAATATACGTAAAATCCTTTACACAGACGATATCTCCGTATGCCTTTGAAATATCATGAAGCTCTATGGTTGTCCTTCCCATACGCGATGAAACCGATGAAAGTTCAACTTTTCCGTCTGTCTGCGGTCCTTTTTGGTCTCGCAAAGCCTCATATCTTTGTATGTGTGCCTTCTGCTTTGTGGAACGAGCTCTTGCTCCGCGCTGCATCCACTCTATTTCTTTTCTAAGGATGGACTGACGCTTGCGCTCACTTGCCCTCTCACTCTCCTCTCTGGCTGCCTTAAGCTCAAGAAAGCCCGAGTAGTTTGTATCATAGCTGTAGGTCTGTCCCTTGTCCACCTCCACGATTCTGTTACAGACACTGTCTAGAAAATAGCGGTCATGCGTAATCATGATGATTGCACCCCTGAAACGGCGCAGATAATCCTCAAGCCACTCCACCATCTCGTAGTCTAAGTGGTTGGTCGGCTCGTCCAATATGAGTACATCACACGGCTTAAGTACGACTGTTGCAAGCGCAAGCCTCTTTCTCTGCCCTCCTGAAAGCTCACCGGTCTTTTGCGTCATATCTGTGATATCAAGCTTCATAAGAAGTGACTTTGCATCACTTTCTATACTCCAGCGCATGTCCTCATCCAGCTGCGAGGTAACCACACGGCTCATCACATGCTCAAGAGCTGTCTCGTCCGGGTCAAACTCCGGATTCTGCGGCAGATAGTTTATCACTATATGATTTGCTGTGGTGACAGTTCCCTCATCAGGCTCTTCATCACCAGCCACAATCTTTAAAAGTGTAGACTTTCCTGTACCATTTATACCTATGATACCGATTTTTTCGTTTTCCTGCACATAAAAGGAAGCTTTAGAAAAAAGCTTCCTTCCAGTATATGACTTTGTTATATTTTCGACATTAATGATGTTCATCTTCTCGTATTTTCTCCTCCCTCTCATGCTCCTGCTTCTCCTTGGCCTCAAGGATTGCCTCATTAAGCGAAAGCATCTTTGCATCAAGCTGTCCTACGATACCTGCACACTCACGCAGATCGCGGCTGATATACTCAGGTGCATTGCCCTCGAACTTGTAATATATCTTGTGCTCAAGGCTTGCCCAAAAATCCATAGCTATTGTACGAATCTGTATCTCAACCTTTGTGTCAACCACCTTGTTTGAAAGAAAAATAGGCACCGAAACAATCATGTGGTAGCTCTTGTAGCCGCTCGCCTTCGGATGCTTCATATAGTCCTTTACCGATATGACGGTCAAATCATTCTGCCTGCCAATCATCTCAGCAAGCCGGTATATATCAGATGTGAACGAGCACACGATTCTGATGCCCGCTATGTCCTTTACATATGTGACCATATTCTCTATGGTGCTCTCGTAGCCACCCTTTTTGAGCTTCTTAACTATGCTTTCAGGAGTCTTGATACGCGACTTTATGTACTCTATCGGATTATAATTATGTATGTGAACAAACTCGTCATTTAGTATCTCGAGCTTAGTATTGACCTCTTTCAGTGCAGAATTGTATAGAAACATCATAGTCTCCCAGCTATCAATGCCCTCCGCAAACTCTTGTTCCATTAAAAACCTCCCTGTGATCTATTCGCCTGTATATTTATCAGACTCTCTTAATCAATTATAGCATATTTATTCGCATGATTGGCAAATTATACCTATTATTTATATATTTTTTATTCTTGTTATTTTATATGTTGTTTATTTTGTATGTGCACAGGTCCGCACGCTACAGGCACGGCGGCACACAAGTACTCTCTCGTAAGCGCATAGCGAAGCTATTTAGAATCTGTTGAATTATGCTTCACAACCAGAAATGCACCGGCATGGACGCCGGGGCAAGGCGTTATGCGCCATGGACGGAGCATAAAAGCCGGTTTCGTCAAGCATAAAAAACCAAAAGGCATAATTCCTACAGATTCTTAATGGCGTAGCGTAGCGAACGAGAGAGTACTTGTGTGCCGCTGTGCCTGCAGTGTGCGGACCGTCCTTATATCAATAATAACTCATCATATCCATAATGAGGCATCAATCCTCCTCTATGATGTGCATCTCAAGAAAATCAAAGTCAATATCCTCAACAAAATTATCCTTCGTAAAGCGGGTCTTTCCATGCCTCTTGAAATCACTTATGTTGCTGTCAAGCCAGATGGGCTTTCCCAGGTCAAATGCAAGGCAGGCATCCTCAAGTGCCTTAAAAATCTTGTGTGTACGTGTGTCGTCACTGTCATTTTCTATTGTAATATCACGCATCAGGTGCGTGTCAGTATAAATCTTAAACCAAATACGCATATTATTCTCCCAAAAGTCTTCTCTGACGATTGCACTCATACATGAGCAAAGTGGCTGATATTGCGGCATTAAGCGACTCCACAGCTCCCTCCATAGGGATGCGGATATATGTGTCCGCCATGTCAGCTATCTCATCTGATAATCCATTGCCCTCATTTCCTATCATAAAGCCACAGGCTCCGGTGTAGTCCGGTCTGTCATAAGAGCACTTACCCTTTAAATGAGCTGCGTAGAGAGAAACTCCCTTTGACTTTGCATACTCTATAGTCTCCGGAAGGTCATCTGTTATGTAAAACGGCACACGGTAGAGTGAGCCCATGGTTGAGCGCACAGTCTTTGGATTAAAAATGTCCACTGTTGTGCGATTCATTATAATACCGCTTACACCTGCGCCCTCACCGGTACGGATCATAGTGCCTAAGTTTCCCGGATCCTGTATACTCTCAAGCACAAGAAGCTCTGTCTTGTCGCCCTTAAAAAGTTCATCTATCTCATAGTGCGGCATCTTTACTATAGCAAGCACACCCTGCGGAGTCTGCGTGTCAGACATGCTCTTAAACACCGGGTCACTCACTATTTCTGTTTTGTCAAGGAAACGCTTCTTCTCTTCCTTAAACCTGTCATCATTAAAAAATGACTCAGACATATATACGGCACTTACCCAGTCATATGGCGCCTCAAAGCTCATCTTTGGACCCTCAACCACGAATACGCCCTGCTTTTTCCGCTCCTTTGCCTTGCTTAAAAGAGCCTGCACATTTTTTATGCTTTTGTTTGATGCACTTGTAATCATTTTCTTCTCTTTCTATATTGATGATATGAGGGTCAAAAAGTATTTTGCCCCTCATTTATGATTAACATTCGTCTTTCTCCGAATGCATAAATGCCCCTGCACCGGCACATGCACGCAATTACCTGCATTTGATGTGCCGGATACAAGGGCATTCATATTTATCGTAACTATATTAGATACTAAACCAGAGATTTAGAGATATCGTACATGTACTCGTCTACACTCTTCTTCATAGCAAGTGCCTCGTCGATATCGAAATCTACGAAATTGCCATCCTTGTGGGCAATAACTCTGTTTGACTTGCCCTCACAGAGTAAATCAACTGCCATAGCGCCCATGATTGTAGCATATACACGGTCCTTACATGAAGGGCTTCCACCTCTTTGCATATGTCCAAGGATAGTTGCTCGAGTCTCGATGCCTGTAGCAGCCTCGATTTCCTTAGCCATCTCCTGTGAATGTCCTACGCCCTCAGCATTGATGATGATGTAATGCTGCTTGCCGAGCTCTCTTGCATGAGCTACTCTCTCGATGAGTGCCTCAAGGTTGTTGTCATACTTCTCAGGAAGTAATACTTCCTCAGCGCCGTTTGCAAGACCACACCATAATGCAATGTATCCTGCTCCACGTCCCATAACCTCAATGATTGAGCATCTCTCGTGTGATGTAGATGTATCACGTACCTTGTCAATAGCCTCCATAGCTGTGTTGCAGGCTGTATCAAAACCGATTGTGTAATCTGTACATGCGATATCAAGGTCGATTGTGCCCGGAAGACCGATTGTATTGATGCCAAGTGCTGCAAGCTTCTGCGCACCCTGGAAAGATCCGTCACCACCGATAACTACGATAGCATCGATACCATGCTTCTTACAGATTTCAGCACCCTTCTGCTGTCCCTCTGCTGTAACGAACTCCTTACATCTGGCTGTCTGTAAGATTGTACCACCGCGTGAGATTGTGTCTGAAACGCTCTTTGAATCCATATCCACGATTTCTTCATTTAACAGACCTGCGTATCCTCTCTTGATTCCTTTAACCTTCTTGCCCTTTGAGAGAGCCTGACGAACAACGGCACGAATCGCTGCGTTCATTCCCGGTGCGTCACCACCACTTGTAAGTACACCTATTGTGTTAATCTCTTTTGCCATTGGTATAACCTCCATATGTTAAAAAATTATCATTTATTCTAATCCCAATCTATTGTACTTGTTTTAGCACATTTTTTCAATATTCTTTTCAACAATTTTCGCATTTTCTTTGTCTAAAAATTCCAAAAGCTGCTCCATGAGCTCATTATTTGCATTTACGGAATAATTTCTGCCAAGTTTTTTCATCTGCTTTGTATCTGCGATGTAAATTATGACCTCATCTCCTCCGTCAGATTCACGGATTGTCTCAAGAAGCCTGCTCTCATTTTTCTTATAGTCCTCCATCGTATCAAACCTGAGCCATAGCTGCTTCGGAAGCTCATCAAACGGTATGATTCTCTCGCAGATTATCTTGCCGTTCTGCTCATCCTCGACTGTCGCATGTCCGATAACAAATATTTTAGCATCGTCCTGTAAATATCTCTGGTATCGCTCGTAATCTCTCGGAAAAATAATTACCTCAACAGTTCCTGTCAGGTCCTCTATCGTGATAAAAGCCATGGCCTGATTGTACTTGGTAAACTTAATCGTCTTTGTAGCTATCATGCCTCCGATTACTACGTGCGCATTGTCCTCTATCTTTACGGCACCGCTCTCCTCTTCAAGCACAAAATCTATCGCATTTGCTGTGATGTTTTTCTTTAGGGTAACTGCATATTTTTCCAGAGGGTGTCCGCTTAAATAGATGCCAAGCACCTCTTTTTCATAGGCCAGGGCTTCCTCAGCATCATATTCACCAACATTTGGATACTTAAGCTCAAATGACTGCCTATCCTCATCTGAGACCAGGTCAAACAGACTCATCTGCCCAGCCATTGTTGACTTTTTGTCATGCTGCACCCTGTCCACAATCGATGCATACACCATTGCCATCTGCTTTCTCGTGCCGTCGAGCGAATCGCAGGCTCCCGCCTTTATCAGATTCTCAATCGCACGCTTGTTGATAAGCTCCTTCTGGCAGGTTCTCTCGATAAAATCAGAGAGTGTGCGGTATCTGCCGCCACTTTCCCGCTCCTCGATTATCTGGTCTATTACCGGCCTGCCTAAAGATTTGATGGCGTACATGCCATATCTGACATGGTCACCCTCTGCGGTAAACTCGCCCTGTCCACAGTTGATATCCGGCGGAAGCACCTTAATACCCATATCACGACAGCTGTAAAGATACTGCGCCGCCTTGGCTGAATTGTCTATAACAGAAGTCATGAGCGCCGCCATAAATTCGACCGGATAGTAATTTTTGAGCCATGCAGTCTGAACACTGATTTTCGCATACGCGGCTGCATGTGATTTGTTGAACGCATACTTAGCAAAATCAACCATCGAATCGTATATGCTGTTGGCAGCCTTTTCATCTATGCCGTTTGCCACACAGCCCTTTATACCGCGCTCCTCGTCTCCGTACACAAAGCTCTGGCGCTCTGCGTCAATGACATACTGCTTCTTCTTGCTCATGGCACGGCGGATGTTGTCCGCCTGACCCATTGTATAGCCTGCGAGCTTCTGCACTATCTGCATGACCTGTTCCTGGTATACTATACAGCCGTAGGTCGGCTCTAAAATACTCTCAAGCTCAGGTGTCACATAGCTTATCTCCTTTGGATTGTTCTTGCCCTTTATATAGTTGGGAATGAAATCCATAGGACCTGGACGGTAAAGCGAAATACCGGCCACGATGTCCTCAAAGCTCTGTGGACTGAGTTCCTTCATGAAGCTTTGCATACCGGCAGACTCCAGCTGGAATACCCCTTCCGTCTTTCCTGTTCCGATAAAGTCAAGTGTGCCCTTATCGTTGAAATCAATATGGTCAATATCCACATCAATGCCCCTTGATGCCTTGATATTCTTCACAGAATCCTTTAGCACCGTGAGTGTACGAAGCCCCAGAAAATCCATCTTTAAAAGGCCAAGCTCCTCGAGCTGTACCATGTTGTACTCTGCGGTAGGGCTTCCGTCGTTTGCCCTTCCAAGAGGCACATAATCGCTCGCCACACCCGGATAGATTACCACACCTGCTGCATGCACGGACGTGTGGTTTGGCAGTCCCTCAAGTCTTTTTGCCATATCTATCATTTCATGCACTCTCGCATCACTGTCGTAAATGCCCTTAAACTCCGGGTTCATCTGAAGAGCCTTGTCAATCGTGATATTAAGCTCCTGAGGCACCATCTTTGCAAGCCTGTCAGTCTCTGCATATGGGAAATCCAGCGCCTTTCCGACTGATTTTATGACTCCTCTTGCTGCCATCGTACCAAAGGTGACTATCTGTGTTACAGAATCGTGTCCGTACTTCTGCTGAACATACTCTATGGCGCGATATCTCTCCGCATACTCGAAATCCACATCGATATCAGGCATGGAAACTCGCTCAGGGTTAAGAAATCTTTCAAAAAGCAGATTGTATTTAACCGGATCAATATCCGTGATTCCGGTACAATAGCACACCCTGCTTCCCGCCGCTGAGCCTCGTCCCGGGCCTACCCAGCAGTCGTGCGTGCGGCACCAGTTGATATAATCCCACACGATAAGGATATACTCTATAAAGCCCATGGTCTTTATGATACCAAGCTCATAGTCCATATCTGCATGTATCTTTTTAAGCTCCTCATCACTGTACTCGCCACAGCCTATGTATTTCTCCCTAAAGCCCTTCTCGCAAAGCTCTGTAAGGAAGGCTTCGGCACTATCATAGCCCTCTGGCACCTCATACTTTGGAATCTTGTAATTGCCAAACTCAAGCGTCACATTGCATCTGTCGGCAATTTTCTGCGTATTCTCAATAGCCTCTATGGCATATGGGAAAAGCGCTCTCATCTGCTCTTCGCTCTTTACGAAAAACTGTCCGCCATCATAGCGCATCCTGTCCTCGTCAGACACCTTTTTCCCGGTCTGGATGCACAAAAGCACATCATGTGCCTCCGCATCGGACTCGTAGGTGTAGTGCACATCATTAGTACACACTAACCCTATTTCAAGCTCCTTGCTCATCCTAAGAAGCTGCTGATTCACAAGCTTCTGGTCATCAATGCCATGGTCCTGCAGCTCAAGGAAGAAGTTGTCTTTTCCAAAGCAGTCCTGATACTTCCTTGCAATCTCCTTCGCCTCGTCATAAAAGCCTCTGACGATGTATCTGGGGATTTCTCCTGCCAGACAGGCAGACAGGCATATAAGCCCCTCGTGATATTTCTCAAGCGTCTCAAAATCCACTCTCGGCCTGTAATAATAGCCCTCTGTGAACCCTATTGACACTATCTTCATGAGATTGGCATAGCCTGTATTATTTTCAGCAAGCAGAATCAGATGATAATACCTGTCATCACCGTGGCTTGTCTCCCTGTCAAAGCGCGAATTTGGTGCCACATATACCTCGCAGCCTATGATCGGATTGATATCATTTGCCTTTGCCGTCTTGTAAAACTCCACCACACCGTACATATTGCCATGGTCTGTGATTGCGGCAGAGTTCATGCCAAGCTCCTTGACGCGCTTTACATATTCTTTTATCTTGTTTGACCCATCGAGCAGGCTGTACTCGGTATGGGTGTGAAGATGACAAAATGACATTTGGATTCCTCTTTCTTTATTTTTGTATCGCCGCCCGCCCTTCATGGGTTGTGCCACCCGGCGGGTACTGTGGCAGAACTCGTTTCAAATTGCTAATTTGTCGGTGTCGTTTTCGGCTCCCGCGATTGTTTATGTTCATTCGACAGCTGGACACTTGCGTCGTGGTGTTCGCCTGTGTCATACGCTTGATTTATGACGTGCCGTGTGGAAGTTACATGCCGCCTCAAACAGAGTTTATCAGCTTCCCAGCTCTATGTGTATAAACACTGCAAGCGAATTAGGCTCCTGCATATATGTGATAGTGCCGCCTCTTGCTGTCGGAATCAGATATTTGTAGTCACCCTTCTCGAAAAGACTGTGACATGCAGTATCATAGGTTTCTCTGTCCGAAAACTTGAACGTGATATAGTTAGATGACGTTGTCATGCCCTGTAAGACTTTAAGGTCGTAGGATGTAAAATACAGCCCATTCCTGTAATAATAGTCATCCTCCACAGTCGCTTCCTGCGGCAGCATATCCTCATTGTCCAATGTACGTGTAAGCTTTACAACATCAAGTGGCACTCCGAACCAGCTGTATGATATGCCCTTTCCCAGATAATCACCATCACCGTAGGTACAGTCCACTGCACACCACGCACCGTCCAGATATACCATATTCCAGGCGTGGTTTGCATCAGATGTGGTGCCTGTCACAATAAGTGAGCTGATACCGGCCCGGTCACACAGATACTTAAACATCATCGCATAGCCCTGACAGACCGTCCTTCCAAGCACTGCTGAGTACATATCCTGGTTGTGAGGAGAATTTTCCTCATACTCGGCATGCTCTATCACATATTCATAGAAATGCACAGCCTTGTCATAATCCGATGCACCTTCATCGATACCTGCCATACAGGCTGACACATAGCCTGAAATCGTACTTATTGCGTTGTCGATATCAGACTCAGACATATTGTATACAGGCGAAAAAATGATGCTGTTTCTCACAGTATACTGACTCTTTTCTATGTAGAAAAACTGTGGATTGTCCAGCAGCACAAACTGCTGTATACGGCTTACGTTGTCAGTGTCTGTAGTATTTAACGAAATTCCATCCATGCGCTTTTGCATCATCGCATAAATCTGCCTGTAAATTAGCTTGTCATCATCTGACAGCTTCTCGTAGTAGTAGTGATATTCCCCTGTAAATACTGACTCATCGTACTCTGTCTGTTCGCCGTTTAAATAGTCTGTTGTGGTCTGCATCTGCCCCTTTACTGCCCTGTGTATAGCTGTAGGAAAATCAGCTATAGCACCTGTAAACCCTCCTGCCTTTAAGCATTTTGCAGCGAACATAAAGCAACAGGCAGCAAACACAAGTGCCGGTATGATTTTTAAAAGCTTTTTCATCTATTCCCCCATTTTAATCGTTGTCTGTCACTCTGTTAGGTGTGAACAGCAGCCATAGCAAGCCTGCATATCAGATACAGTACAAAAAGATGCACCGGGTAAAAGGCGTAAAAGACATATTTTAGTGAAATGCCTCTTTTTCCATTGTAATAGCGAAGCGGTATAAGCATAAACAGTGCAAAAAACTCTATGGTACCTGAGAAAAGTCCAAGCAGTATGACTGCCACGGCAAATGCAACATCCCGGTTTGAAGAAAGCAGGTACATCATGACAATGCACCCTACACCCGCCGCACCATAATCACAGCAAAGCACAAACTCTGCAATAATCATCATAACAAGCACTACTGATACCATTACTATACACCTGATCAGTGTGACAAAAAACCACTTGACTGCAGAGGATGCCTTTTCTATTTTATCGACCGACTTAAGCCAATCAAGCACTGTGATGGCAAGCAAGCCTAAAAGCAGTGTAAAAAACACATTGTTGCTCTTAAATTCGAGCACTGTATTGTTTATTGCAAGGTCAAACGGTATCTCAGAGATAAGCGCGAATATAAACATCCTCGCAGCATATTTTTCCCTGCTGTGTGTATATTTGAAGCCCTCCACAAGCAGGAAGCAGAAAACAGGAAAGGCCATGCGCCCTATAGAACGCATGACCCAGTAGATATCAATAAGCGTTTGTCCACCTATCCCGTTATTTATCATCTGAAGAATAACCGTTGCCGCAATATGGTCTATAAGCATGGTAAAAATGGCTATAAGCTTAAGCGTGCTTCCACTGATACCAGACTTTGCGATAACTTTTTCCAAAATCCTATACTCCTGCCATATTTACGGTAATTCTGTCAAGATGCCAGATATCGTCCACATATTCCTGGATTGTTCTGTCTGAAGAGAACTTTCCTACATGTGCGATATTGAGCAGTGCACTCTTTCTCCATGCGCTCTTGTTCTTGTAATAATCATTAATCTTCTGCTGTGCATTTGCATATGAGCGGAAGTCTGCGAGGATAAAGTAGCGGTCAGCCACCTGTCCCTGCTGTGGATTGAGCAGTGAGTTGTAAAGCTCCCTGAAAAGCTCATGGTCATTTGGTGAATATGTGCCGTCTACAAGCTGGTTTACTACCTTTCTTAGCTCGGCATCGTTATTATATACATCAACAGGATTGTAGTCATGTCTGTTCTCGTGTGAGATGACCTCATCAGAGCTCATTCCAAAGATAAACATGTTGTCAGCCCCTACCTCATCGAACATCTCGACATTGGCACCATCCATAGTTCCGATAGTGAGCGCTCCATTGAGCATAAACTTCATGTTTCCTGTTCCGGATGCCTCCTTGCTTGCTGTGGAAATCTGCTCGCTGACATCTGCTGCCGCAAAAATAATCTCGGCATTGGATACCTTGTAATCCTCGATAAATACTACCTTGAGCTTGCCGCCAATAGAAGCATCGTTATTTATCACATCAGCCACACTGTTGATGAGCTTTATTGTTTTCTTTGCATTTCTGTAGCCTGCTGCTGCCTTTGCTCCAAAAATGAATGTTCTAGGATAGAAATCCATAGACGGATTTTCCTTAATCTTGTTGTACAGATACATCACATGAAGGATGTTCATGAGCTGTCTCTTGTACTCGTGAAGTCTCTTAACCTGCACATCAAAGATAGAATCCGGATTTACATCAATACCATTGTGCTCCTTGATATACTTTGCTAAACGCACCTTGTTTGCTCTCTTAATCTCAGCAAACTCCTGCTGTGCAACAGGGCTGTCCGCATAAGCCTTGAGCTTTGAAAGCATTGTAAGATCTGTAATCCAGCCGGCTCCTACCTTTTTTGTTGCCCAGTCTGCAAGGAGTGGATTTGCATGTGCTAAGAATCTACGCTGTGTGATTCCGTTTGTCTTGTTATTGAACTTCTCAGGGAACATCTCATAGAAATCATGAAGCTCCTGATTCTTAAGTATCTCTGTGTGAAGCTTTGCAACACCGTTTACAGAATAGCCTGCAACGATAGCCATATTTGCCATCTTGACCTGTCCGTCATAGAGGATAGCCATCTTTCTTACCTTGTCCTCATTGCCAGGATATCTCTCATTAATCTGCATCACAAATCTTCTGTTTATCTCGTCAACAATCTGGTATACACGAGGAAGCAGTCTCTGGAATATCTCAATTGGCCACTTCTCAAGCGCCTCAGCCATGATTGTATGGTTAGTGTAGGCTACACATCTTGTAGTGATATCCCATGCATCATCCCATGACAGATGTTCCTCGTCCACAAGGATTCTCATAAGCTCTGCGACTGCAACTGTAGGGTGAGTATCGTTCATCTGGAAAACGACCTTATTCGGAAGATCTTTTAAATCGCTGTGATGCTTTTTAAACCTTGCAAGTGCACGCTGGATGCTTGCTGATACAAAGAAATACTGCTGCTTTAAGCGAAGCTCCTTGCCCTTTACATGGTTATCGTTTGGATAGAGCACCTCAACAAGGTTTCTTGCAAGATTTTCCTGCTCCACTGCCTTGTCGTAGTCACCCTGGTCAAAGGACTCGAGCGAGAAGCCGTTTTTTGGCTCTGCATCCCATATCATGAGAGAATTGACCACATTGTTGTCATAACCGACTATAGGCATATCATAAGGCACTGCAAGCACCGACTGATAGTCCTTCTGCTCGAAATGAAGCTCTCCGTTTTCATCTGTGCTCTCCTGCACATATCCTCCAAACTTGACCTCATAGCAGTACTCCGGACGACGAAGCTCGAATGGATATCCGTCCTTGAGCCAGTTGTCAGGCACCTCAATCTGGAAGCCGTCTGAAATCTGCTGCTTGAACATACCATATCTGTATCTGATTCCACAGCCGTATGCAGGATATCCAAGTGTGGCAAGTGAATCCATGAAACACGCTGCCAGTCTTCCGAGTCCACCGTTTCCAAGTGCCGGATCAGGCTCCTGGTCCTCAATAGCATTGATATCCACACCAATCTCATTGAGAGCCTCCTTGACCTCCTTGTATGCTGAGAGGTTTATAAGGTTGTTGCCGAGAGCTCTTCCCATCAAAAACTCCATGGACATATAGTAAACAACCTTTGGATCGTCCTTGTCCATCACTCTCTGTGTGGCAATCCACTCATCCATGATGACATCCTTTACGGCCTCTGATACAGCCTGATAAAGTTCCTGCTGTGTGGCATCATCTATAGTCTTACGATATTTATTTTTTAAATTGTCTGATACAGTCTTAATAAACACCTTTTTGCTAAACGTATTATCTCTCATCATATTCCTCCTTATGGCACTAAAAGGGAGCAAATTAATGCTCCCTCTCGTGCAGAGATTATTGTTTTTCAACTGCAAGCTTAACAGCCTCACCATTAATCTTCCAATCCTTTTCATAGCCCTTAAGTTCGCCTGATTTAATTGATACGGCAAGAACCTCGGTCTTGATTTCATCACCAAACTTTTCAAATACATTTGAAAGCTTCTCATCTGCCTCGTATGTCACAGCGATGTGGTCCATAACCTCAAAGCCTGCGTCCTTACGCATTGTCTGGATCTTACTGATGATTTCTCTTACGAAACCTTCCTCGATAAGCTCAGGAGTGAGGTTGGTGTCAAGAACAACGGTTATATTGTTGTCAGACTGTGTCACATAGCCCTCCATCTGAGTCATCTCGATAAGTAAATCCTCTTTAGATAATACAACTTCATCGCTAATGCTGTCAAGCTTGAGAGAGCCGGTGCTGTTAAGCTCCTCCATGGCCTTATGACCATCAAGCTCAGCTAAAACTGCCTTAATCTGGCCAAGGTATTTACCATACTTAGGACCCACTGTTCTAAGCTGTGGCTTGAATTTGTAGGTGGTGTAGTGTGATACATCATCAGTGAACTCAACCTCTTTTACGTTGAGCTCGTCTGCGATGATATCCACATAAAATTCATCCAGTTTTTCCGGAGCCTTTACAAACATTTTTCCGATTGGCTGACGGTTTTTGATATTTGCCTCGTTACGGCATGCACGTCCGAGTACTACAACCTTTAGTACCTCATCCATATCAGCTTCGAGCTTTTTGTCAATCAGCTTCTCATCAACTACAGGATAGTCGCACAGATGAATTGACTCCGGTGCGCTCTTGTCGATAGAGCAGACAAGATTTCTGTAGATATCCTCTGTCATGAAAGGAATCATAGGTGCTGCCGCCTTTGATATGGTGACAAGTGCTGTATAAAGTGTCATGTATGCGTTTATCTTGTCCTGCTCCATGCCCTTTGCCCAGAAACGCTCACGGCTGCGGCGTACATACCAGTTACTTAAGTCGTCTACGAACTCCTGAAGGTACTTTGCCGCCTCCGGAATCTTGTAGTTTGACAGGCACTCATCCACGCCTGCCACTGCTGAGTTGAGCTTTGAAAGAATCCACTTGTCCATTACTGCAAGCTTATCATACTCAAGGCTGTATTTTGTAGCATCAAAATTGTCGATATTTGCATAAAGCACGAAGAATGCGTATGTGTTCCAGAGTGTTCCCATAAACTTACGCTGTCCCTCAAGCACGAGCTTTCCTGAAAACTTCTTTGGAATCCATGGAGCTGATGCTGTGTAGAAATACCATCTGATGGCATCTGCACCGTATGTCTCAAGTGCATCAAACGGATCTACAGCGTTGCCCTTTGACTTGGACATCTTCTGTCCGTTCTCATCCTGTACGTGTCCAAGCACGATTACATTCTCATAAGGGGCCTTGTTGAAAAGGAGTGTAGACTCAGCCATGAGTGAATGGAACCATCCACGTGTCTGGTCAACTGCCTCTGAGATAAACTTTGCCGGGAACTGCTTCTCAAATACTTCCTTGTTCTCGAATGGATAGTGGTGCTGTGCAAATGGCATGGCTCCTGAATCAAACCAGCAGTCAAGTACCTCAGGTACACGGTGCATATCCTTGCCACACTCAGGACACTTGATTGTCACAGCGTCGATGTATGGTCTGTGAAGCTCTACCTCTGCTGCCTTTGGATCTCCTGCTTTTTCGGCGAGCTCTGCACGGCTTCCGATACACTCTCTGTGTCCGCATTCACACTCCCAGATATTGAGTGGTGTGCCCCAGTAACGGTTACGTGAGATAGCCCAATCCTGTATATTCTCAAGCCAGTTTCCGAAACGTCCTGAACCGATAGACTCAGGAATCCAGTTTACTGTATTGTTGTTTCTGATAAGATCATCCTTTACTGCTGTCTCCTTGATGTACCATGACTCTCTTGCATAGTAGATAAGAGGCTTGTCACATCTCCAGCAGTGTGGATACTCATGCTCAAATTTCGGAGCATCGAAGAGCTGCTTTCTGCCGCTTAAGTCCTTTAATACCTCAGGATCTGCATCCTTTACCCACATACCGGCAAACGGAGTCTCGGCTGTAAGCTCTCCCTTGTCGTTTACAAACTGTACAAATGGAAGGTCATAATTTCTTCCGACATTGGCATCATCCTCACCAAATGCAGGAGCGATATGAACGATTCCTGTACCATCTGACATAGTAACATATGTGTCACATGTCACGAAAAAGCCCTTCTTGCCCTGCTTATCGGCAACCTGCTTAGCACAGTCATAAAGCGGCTCATACTCCTTGTACTCAAGATCCTTTCCTTTGTATGTCTCAAGCACCTCATATGCCTTCTTGCCTGCCTCTGCGTCCTCTTTTGAAAGAAGCTGTGAGAGCACCTTGTCTGCAAGTGCCTCTGCCATATAATATGTGTAGCCATCAACAGCCTTTACCTTTACATATGTGTCATTAGGGTTCACACAGAGTGCCACGTTGCTTGGAAGTGTCCATGGAGTTGTGGTCCATGCGAGGAAATATGCATCCTCTCCTACTACCTTAAAACGTACTACTGCTGATTTTTCTTTAACTGTCTTGTAGCCCTGTGCCACCTCCTGTGCAGAAAGCGGTGTTCCACAACGAGGACAGTAAGGAACAATCTTGAAGCCCTTGTAAAGAAGTCCCTTATTCCAGATTTCCTTGAGAGCCCACCACTCTGACTCAATGAAATTGTCGTCATATGTGACGTATGGATTGTCCATATCAGCCCAGAAACCTACTGTGTTGGAGAAATCCTCCCACATACCCTTGTATTTCCATACAGACTCTTTACATTTCTTGATGAATGGCTCAAGTCCGTAGTTCTCAATCTGATCCTTGCCGTCAAGGCCGAGAAGCTTCTCCACCTCGATCTCAACAGGAAGTCCGTGTGTATCCCAGCCTGCTTTACGTGGCACATATTTGCCCTTCATGGTCTGGAATCTTGGAATCATATCCTTTATGGTACGTGTCTCAACATGTCCGATGTGAGGCTTTCCGTTTGCTGTAGGAGGTCCATCATAGAATGTGTATGTCTCTCCTTCTTTTCTGTTTTCCATAGATTTTCTGAAGATATTGTTCTCTCTCCAGAACTGCTCTGTCTTCTTCTCGCGTTCAACGAAGTTCATATTGGTGTCAACTTTGTTGTACATGACTATCTCTCCTTATTCTATATTGTTCGTGAACATCCCAACTTGCACCTCAAATTCGACTCTTACGAGGCTTCCTTGTGGCTTACTCCACTATAATTTTCGGTTTATTGAATATTCACAAAAAAGGCACACATTCCTGTAATTAGGAACGCGTGCCTGATACGTCTATACCACCTATTACAATGTACTTAAGGGAAATACCCTTGCATACCCGCCCCTGTAACGTAGGGAATACGTCAGAACCTACTCTCGCAACGCTGTATGGCGATTTTAGCCTGCGGCTCAGAAGTGATTTTCAAAACGGCTCTACTCATACCGGCTCTCACCTGCCCCGGCTCTCTTTGACTTTCCTGCCATCTCTACTGTCTTCGTCACTGCCTTTTACTAACTGTGTTTAAGTATATAACTGAAAAGCCACTGTTGTCAAGATGTAATTGATTCTGTAATAATTTGATAATAATTAACTCTAATAAATGCCATCATAATCAAAATTCTGATAATCAAAATCATCATAATCATAAGAATCATAATCATAATCGTAATCCTCATAGGAATCGTCATCATTATAATACTCATAGCCCTCATCAAAGCCCCTCATGAACTCCTTTTCTAAATCTGTGCTTACATTTGCGCCTGCCACAACCCAGAATATGATGCTGACTATAACTGAGATGGCTGCTGTTGCTATACCAACTATACCAAACACCTTGTTGTTGCCCTTTATGATATGTATAATACCAAAAATGATAGCAAGCAGAGCTGTCACATAATTGATGCATGTACAAAACAGTACAATAGATGCGATTCCAAGTACCAGAGAAGCTATACCAAAGCCATTGCTGTTCTTTGGCGGCTGGTTGTATGGATTAGCTCCATACTGTGGCTGATTGTATGCTGTCTGTCCGTATGCGGTCTGATTGTAGCCACCCTGTCCGTTTGGCTGCTGGCCATACTGCGTCTGTCCGTAAGCTGACTGATTAAATGAGCCCTGATCATATGTGTTCTGGTTGTATGTACCCTGGGCATTTGGATTCTGATTGTATGCACCCTGGGCATTTGGATTCTGATTGTATGTACCCTGATTTGCATAACCATATGCACTGCCCGGATTATTGACATATCCGTCTGTGCTGCCTGTCTGGTCTGATGACTGTCCATATGCATTCCCACTTTCCTGCTGGGATACAGACTGATTATATGTGTCTGTCGGCTGATTGTATGTGTCCTGCGGCTGGCTGTATGTGTCTGAGCCATTTGCTGTTTCTGAAGACTGACCGAATACACCTGTATTGTCCGGTGTGCCTGACGACCGGTTGTCATTGTTCATATAATTGTTATCGTCCATAACTTCCTCCATATATCCTATTGTTTATGTAGCCATTGTGTTATCGTGTTAGAAATATTTTATCATATATTACAATAATGTAAATATTTTTATCATAAAAAATATGTAAAAATGGCAGGAGCAAATGCGCTCCTGCCGTAAAAAACATATTACTGCTCTTAGAAATCAAATTTCTGACTAAGCTCTTCCTCATTCTCCTCAACAGAGTTTTTGAGGTCATCCGCAAGCATATAGATATTTTCCAGTACCTTCTTGCACTTTGCCATGCTCTCGACTGTGGTATCAGCCATGCGAAGTCCCTCCGTTGAAGAAGCTGCAACCTCTTCTCCGGTAGCTGAAAGGTGTGTGATATTGTCTGATATGACTGTTGTTGAATCAAGAATCTTTTTGATACTCTCCTCAGCCACATTGATATCCTTCATCAACAGCTCAACGGCCTCTCCCATGGCATTAAACTTGTCTCTTGTATCGTCGATAAGCTCATTCTGCTTCTCTACCGATGATACTGAGTTCTCGATACTCTCGTTGGCGCGCCTTGTGTCCTCATTGAGCTTGTTTATAATCTCTGTAATATTGGCTGATGCATCCTTTGTCTGCTCTGAGAGCTGTCTGATTTCATCTGCTACTACCGCAAAGCCCTTTCCTGCTTCACCTGCCCTGGCCGCCTCAATTGAAGCATTGAGAGCAAGCAGATTTGTCTGGTTAGAAATATTGATAATCGACTCAACAAAGCTCTTTACTTCCTCTACCTTAGCTGTAAGACTCTGGATAACTGACACTGTAACATTGCTTGCCTCTGCCACGTTGTGTGCCTGCTCCTTGAGTTCTTCCACAACATCAGCTCCCTGCTTTACGGTCTCATCAGTCTGGCGTGAGGCATCTATCATAGCCTTGATTCCACTTTCTGCATTGTCTGTATTTCCCTGAATATCAACACACATAGCTGCCTGCTTCTGGATAGCCTCCGCAGTGCTCTCTGTGCTGTCTGCTATCTCCTGGATTGAACTATGGCTCACCGCAACAGACTCATCGAGATCATTTAACATGGTCATAGCCTCGTCAAAGTGCTTTGAAATATTCTCCGCAACCATTACCATCTTCTTATTGCTGTCCACCTGTGCCATAGCAGATTCTTTGATTTCTTCCATATTTTCATCGAAGAAATGGGTAAGAAGAATCGTGATGCTGTCTGACGCATATCCCACAAGTACAAGTACAAAAACTGCTATCACATCATTCTGAAGAACTGTACCCCCTATTCCAAGCTGCATTACAAGCCTGATGACGCTGGATATGATTATTACTGCGTTCATCACCATCATCATCTTTATATCCAGATATATCATCGCTGCAATAACAAGCGGCAGGGCATATGTCCATGTACCGATTGTTGAATTGATCAGTGCGATAATAAAATATCCTGCTGTCATGGCGCTTACAAGTATAAGCGCACCTGTTCTGCTGTCTCTTTTTGTAATAAATGCAATTACAGCTATTACTATTACTGCTATTGCCGCAACAAGCTGTATACTTATCCTGGTAATATCAGCATCTTTTGTCCCAACTGCTGCAAATAACGTAAATGCTATATATGCAAATACTATGATTACCGCCAGGAATACACGTTTGTTGGCTCTGTTATACTGTTGACTATTCATAAAATCCCCCTTCTTTTGTTTGAGTTTTTAGAGTAGCTTTATTATACAACATTTTTTTATAATAATCCACTACTATTTAGTGCCAACGTACCATTTTTCTCATTTTGCTCCTGATTTGAAGAAAATTCTCCTTTCAAATAAACATTTACACAAAAACACCCGGCAGTTATCCTGCCGGGCATCCTGTAAAAAAATATTTATTCTTTAACTCCACCAAGTGTAAGTCCTGTAACAAAGTATTTCTGTAAAAACGGGTAAATACATATGATCGGAAGCATTGTTATAATTGTTGCTGCGGCACGAACTGAGGTAGGTGTAACTGCACCTACAGCATTTTTCAATGTTTCTGCTGATCCTCCCTGATTTGTTACAGCTGAAAGAAGCTTCATAAGCTCATACTGTAATGTAGTAAGCTTTGTATTCATACGGTTATAAAGCATTGCATCAAACCATGAGTTCCACTGTCCTACTGCTACGAATAAAGCTACTGTCGCATATACCGGTTTGCAGAGAGGTGAATAAATCTTCAGAAAAATGGTGGTATATCCTGCACCGTCAAGCTGCGCTGATTCCTCTAAGCTGTCAGGAATTCCATTCATATAGGTCCTGATAACAAGCATGTTAAACGCACTGACCATTCCAGGGACTACATAAACCCAAAAACTATTGGTAAGCCCAAGTCCCTTGTACAGGAGGAAGGTAGGGATTAATCCACCATTGACATACATTGTGATAACCCAAAACAGGGATAAACCTCTTTTGAACAAAAATCTTTTTCTGCTGACTATAAAAGCAAGGATTGCATTTGCCACCAGTGCTAAGACTGTTCCAATTATTGTTCTGGCAACAGTAATGTATGCTCCTGTTATAAGATTATCTTTTTGTAAAACCGTTATATAATTCTTCCAGGTAAACTTTCTTGGTAAGAGGTAAATTCCACCTCTTAATGCATCTGTACCATCATTAAGCGATATCGCAAGTGTATTAAGCACCGGATAAAGCGTTATGATCAAAAACAA
>ENA-UEQR01000498-UEQR01000498.1-human-gut-metagenome-genome-assembly--contig:-NODE-498-length-25271-cov-11.277249_pt1 | contig 25271 bp, 18 predicted proteins | sample MGYA00242944_ERZ507941 | MGnify/ENA primary metagenome ERZ507941 (study PRJEB26167, sample SAMN06115398) | human gut metagenome | host: Homo sapiens | place: China:Chongqing | collected 2016-06-23...
TTGGCATTTCAGCCACCCCGTCTGCTTTGTGACCGGGCCGCGAATTACGGAAGTATCATTATCGGAGTACCAGATGAAGGAGCTATTCAGTTTTCAAAGAACATGAGTGCAGACATTTCGTTCAGCGGCTTTCGCCATCTGGTGAATTGCCCTTACACTTACGAGCCATCGAGAAGGCTCAAAAAATAACCAAAAATCAAAACTTCTTCAAAAATAAAGTGATTTTTGCAATTCGCTTATGAATAGCAGGCTGTGAAAGCCTAAATACTTTAGCAATTTCATATTCGTTAAAGCCACTTACAGTGTATAAGGTCAGCAGTTTGAGATCTTCATCTGAAAGTTTTTCTAGTCCGGTGTGTAACCTCTCATCTTGAACTTCGCCTACCCATGCAAAGCGCGTTTTCGTTTCGTGGTAGGTATCCGTTACGGTAATGGCTTTTTCATACTGCTTGAAGTCGCTGGTTTCCGTGGCTGTACTATCATCGGTGGTGTCAGAAACTGTCAGTGTGTTGGTGATGTAGGCGCGTTCGCTATTGAGAACACCCAAATCAAACTCGTACATAGCCTGAATTGCATCTTCGCTCATTCCTGCTTCGCGGTACTGCACACGAAGATGATGAACACCCGGTTTTGCTTGTCCAGCCAGCCGTTTTTCACCGACAGGCTCATGCGGTCCAGCAGGATACCATACAGGGTTTTGGCATCCGTGGACAGGCTCTGGAACCGCTGCTCCTGAAAAAGAGCCTTTGGAATGCGGTAGAAGGAGAAAAGCTCTCCAGTCTGTCCGTAGAAGTAGTCAAGGGTCATGCGGTTGGTTCATGGATAAAAAACAGCGATAATACATCGGCATCGTTGAGAAAACCTCCTTGTCAATACTTTTGGGAAAATAAAAAGCGCAACTTTGATGTGTAAAATCAAAATTGCGCTAAGTAAGCTGTCAGAAAAAACTTTTCTCGTAAATGACCTTCTCTCTGAGCAAAACCCATTGACACACTTGAAAATTGGGTGGTAAAATTGCCTTGTAGGCGGAGCATGATTCCTGGAAGCAGGATGCAGCTGTGAACCTTTTTGGTGGATAGAACGTATCAACGCGATATTAAGCCTGTCCCCGCACTTTCGTGTGGGGGTGTGTTTCGATACCGTTCGGGAGAGCGCTTGCATGGCATGCAAGAGGTCACCGGTTCGATCCCGGTATTCTCCACCAGACCTAAGACACTGCACAGGAATGTGTGGTGTCTTTTTTGTTTTGCGGCGTTGTGTTGGCCCGGTCCGGCAGATCATTTCCGGCGGTATTCCCGCGGGGTCATCTGGAAGTGCGCCTTGAAGGCGCGGTTGAAGTAGGAGAGGTTCTCGAAGCCGCAGCGCGAAGCGATGGAAAGCACCGTGTCGTCGGTGGTGTGGAGCGCCTCGGCTGCCATGTTCAGGCGGTAGTCGTTCAGGTAGGCGACGAAGCTCTGCCCGGTCATCTGCCGGAACCAGCGCATGAAGTGGCTGGAGCTGAACGAGCAGACCTGCGCGGCGTCAGCAATGTGAAGGTCTTCTGCAGAGTGGGCCGAGAGCCATTGCAGCAGGGCTTTCAGCCGCTGGGTGTCGGCGGTCTCGGCGGTCTCGGCGGAAAGGTGCTGCCTGCCCTGCGCGATGAGCAGGGCGAGAAAATGCAGCAGCTCCCCCTTGACGATCAGCTCATAGCCGGGCAGCTTGGAGCGGTTGGCGTCTTCCACCTCCCGCAGGCAGGCGGCGGCTTTGGGGTAACACAGGTCGTTGGTGCTCAGCCGCCCGGTGAGGGTCAGGCGGCCGCTCTGGAGAGGGAGCAGATACTTTTCGGCGCAGAGGTCTTCCGCGCCGCCCAGAAGCTCCAGATCAAAGATGATGTTCTCATAATCCATGGAGCTGCCGGGCACCTGCCGCAGCGCGTGGAGCGTGCCGGGCGAAAAGACAAAGATGTCGCCGGTGCGGGTGGGGTAGGTGACGGTGCCCATCTGGATGAGCCCTGCGCCCCGCTTGACGAAGACCAGCTCCATGCTGTCGTGCCAGTGGAGCGCCACCTGCGGGAAATCCCCGGGGATGGTGCAGGGGTAAATGTTGAAGGGAAACCGCACGGCACCATGCTGCTTGGTTTCCTGCAAAGAAGCCTGATTTTGCATCGCTGCTACCTCCTGATGATAGGATTGTACCATACCGTGCGCTTATTTGGCAAGATTTTGCCGCTTTTATGTGGTATATCTTGAAGTACAAAGCGTACAGACGTGAAACCTGTTTTCCGCATGATAAGGAGGATTCGTTTATGAACTTCACCGAAATGTTACAGAACCTCACTGGCAAACCGCTGGCAGACTGCACGGATCAGGAGCTGTATCTGGCTCTGCTGGAGATCGTCCGGCAGAAAAGCGCAGACCGCGTCCAGCCCGTCACCGGCCGCAAACTGTATTATATCAGCGCAGAGTTTCTCATCGGAAAGCTGCTGTCCAACAACCTGATCAACCTTGGTCTGTACGATGAAGCCCGCGAGGCCCTGGCCGCCGCAGGCAAGAACCTGTCCGACATTGAAGAAGTGGAGCCCGAACCTTCTCTGGGCAACGGCGGCCTGGGCCGTCTGGCTGCCTGCTTCCTGGATTCGCTGGCAACGCTGAACCTGCCCGGCGACGGCGTGGGCCTGCGCTATCACTTCGGCCTGTTCCACCAGTCCTTTGAGGACGGCATCCAGAACGAGAAGCCGGACCCGTGGCTCACCGCCCACAGCTGGGCCGAGAAGACCGACGTGACCTACCCGGTGGAGCTGGCAGGCAGGGAGTACACCGCCCGCCTGTACAAGCTGGCCGTCACCGGCTACGAGGGCCGCACCAACACCCTGAACCTGTTCGATCTGGACACCATTGATGAGAGCATCGTCCACGACGGCATTGCCTTCGACAAGACCGCCATCGACAAGAACCTGACCCTGTTCCTCTACCCGGATGACTCCGACGAGGCAGGCCGCCGTCTGCGCGTGTACCAGCAGTACCTGATGGTCTCTGCCGGTGCCCAGCTGATCCTGGCCGAGAGCGCTGCCCGCGGCTGCAACTACCACGACCTGGCCGATTACGCCGCCATCCAGATCAACGACACCCACCCCAGCATGGTCATCCCGGAGCTGATCCGTCTGCTGGGCGAGAAGGGCATTGCCTTTGAGGAAGCTGTGGAGATCGTCACCAAGACCTGCGCCTACACCAACCACACCATTCTGGCCGAAGCACTGGAAAAGTGGCCCCGCGCCTATCTGGATGCCGTGGTGCCGCAGCTGATGCCCATCATTGAGAAGCTGGACGAGCTGGCCCGCACCCGCACCAAGGACGAGAGCCTTGCCATCATCGACAAGGACGACCGGGTGCACATGGCCCACATGGACATCCACTTCACCCACTCCACCAACGGCGTGGCTGCCCTGCACACCGAGATCCTGAAGAACTCTGAGCTGCACGGCTTCTACGAGCTGTACCCCGAAAAGTTCAACAACAAGACCAACGGCATCACCTTCCGCCGCTGGCTGCTGGAGTGCGATCCGCGCCTGACTGCCGAGCTGGAGCAGCGCATCGGCTCCGGCTTCCGCAAGGACGCTTCCGAGCTGGAAAAGCTGCTGGCCTTTGCAGACGACGAGACCGTGCTGGGCGAGCTGACCGCCGTGAAGAAGGCCAACAAGGAAGCTCTGGCCGACTGGCTGCTGCGCACCCAGAACGTGAAGGTGAACACCGAGGCCGTCTTCGACATCCAGTCCAAGCGCCTGCACGAGTACAAGCGCCAGCAGCTGAACCTGCTGTACCTCATCCACAAGTATTACGAGATCAAGGCCGGTCATCTGCCCGCTGCCCCGCTGGTGAGCATCTTCGGCGCAAAGGCCGCACCTGCCTATATCATCGCAAAGGATATCATCCACGCCCTGCTGACCCTCTCGAAGGTCATTGCCGCCGACCCGGAGGTGTCCAAGTGGCTGCAGGTGGTGTTTGTGGAGAACTACAACGTCACCGCCGCCGAGAAGCTCATCCCGGCCTGCGATCTGTCTGAGCAGATCAGCTTGGCTTCCAAAGAGGCTTCCGGCACCGGCAACATGAAGTTCATGCTGAACGGCGCGCTGACCCTGGGCACCATGGACGGTGCCAACGTGGAGATCAGCCAGCAGGTGGGCGAGGAGAACATCTATATCTTCGGCCAGACCTCCGATCAGGTCATCCACCGCTACGACGCAGGCGATTACATCGCTGCGCAGTGGTATGAGGGCGATGCCAACATCCGCCGTGCCATCGACTTCCTGACCGGGGAGGAGATGCTGGCAGCAGGCCACGCCGAGAACCTGACCCGCCTGCACGACGAGCTGATCCACAAGGACTGGTTCCAGACCCTGCCGGACTTCAACGCCTATGTGGTGCGCAAGGATCAGGCCCTGAGCGACTACGCCTGCGACCCGATGGGCTGGCGCCGCAAGTGCCTGGTGAACATCGCCAAGGCCGGCATGTTCTCCTCTGACCGCACCATTGCCGAGTACGACCGCGACATCTGGCACCTGGGCAAGTGATGCGCTGTACGATGACCTATACCGACCTGATCTTTGACCTGTACGGCACGCTGGTGGACATCCACACGGAGGAAAGTGCGGAGGTCTGGGAAAAGACGGCCCTCTACTTTGGCTTTTACGGTGCCCGCTACACGGGCGCAGAGCTGAAGCGGGCCTTTGAACGGGAAATGGCCGCCCGCCAGGCGAAGGCCGGGCAGAGCTACGAGTGCTTCCCGGATATCCCGTTCGAGCAGGTGATGGATGCGCTGTTCCGGAAAAAGGGCATCTGCACCGAGGGACTGGGGCAGAATGCGGCGCAGCTGTTCCGCATTGCGTCCATGGAACATCTGCGGCTCTACCCTCATGTTTTGGAAGCGCTGGCTGCGCTGCGGGCAAAGGGCTTTCGTCTCTGGCTGCTGAGTAACGCGCAGCGGGTCTTCACGGCCTACGAGCTGCGGTATCTGGGGCTGGGGGAGCAGTTCGACGGCATCTACCTTTCCTCGGACTACAACTGCCGCAAGCCGGACCGGAAATTTTTTGCGGCGCTGCTGGACGAACAAAAGCTCGACCCGGCCCGCTGCCTGATGATCGGCAATGACCGCGAAACGGACATTGCGGGCGCAGTGAACGCAGGCCTTGCAACGCTTTACCTGCACACCGGGCTCACCCCGCCCGACCAGGAACCGGCGGACCCGGCCCGCACGCCGGGAAAGGCCCCCGCCGACTGCCGCCGCTACGAATACGAAGGCGACGACTGGGCCGCCCTGACGGCGCTGCTGTGCAGGCTGTGACCCCATAAAACCAAAACCCGACTGCTGGCAGAACGCCGACAGCCGGGTTTCTTTGATTTGAAGGGCCGCGTTTATTTATAAGAGGCCGAAGATCACGGCGCTGCAGGACGGAAGCGAAAATTCACCGGTGCAGACGGTGCTTTCGCCCTGCCACAGGGCGGAGGTGGTGCCGTCGCTCAGAAGCTTCCAGCGGCCTTCCGGCAGCGAAACGACACGGGTCTCGGCCAGGGGATTGTAAAATACGCACAGAGCCTTCCAGGCGGCGCGCTCCGGCCCGGCGGGCAGCACCCAGCCCACCAGCGGTGCTTCCACCGGGAGGAACCGGACGGCACGGGGGGTGTCGGGGTCCGGCGCGCTCAGGCGGGGGAAGGCATTGCGCAGCCCGATCAGGCCGCGGTAATACTCCACCAGCCCCGGGCAGGCGGCGGTGCGCTTCCAGTCCAGCTGATTGAGCAGGGCAGAGGAGGCATAGCTGTTGTCCTCGCCTTTTTTGGTGCGGGCAAACTCCTCGCCGGCCTGCAGGAAGGGGATGCCCATGCAGGTGAGGTAGATGCCGGCGGCCAGCCGGTTCTCGGCCAGCACCGCCGGATCGAAGACGTTGTAGTCCGGGTGGTCGGTGCGCACCAGCAGAAGCTTGTCCCACAGGGTGTAGTTGTCGTGGGCGGAAACATAGCTCACGATCTGGCCGGGTGCGTGTTCAGGCAAAGCATCGCTGCAGCACCACGCGGTGACCGCTGCCCGGATCTCCGGGAACATGTCCGGCCTGCCGTTCACATAGCCCGCTTCCCTGGCGTAGAAGCAGTGGCCCTTGATGGCGTCGCGGGTGTTATCGCAGAACACACCGATGCGGTCATCCAGCAGGGAAAGGGCGTCCTTATTGGCGGCGGGCTGCTGCAGCACGCTGGGGCCGCCCTTCCACGGTTCGCCGTACATCAGGATGCTTTCACCGCCCGGCAGCTCATCCAGCGCGGCGCGCAGCAGATTCATCGTTTCCACGTCGTAAATTTCCATCAGGTCGAAGCGGAAACCGTCCAGGTGGTATTCCTTCGCCCAGTAGAGGACAGAGTCGATGAGATACCGCCGGGCCATGGGGCGCTCGCTGGCAAACTCGTTGCTGCAGCCGCTGCCGTCCGAATAGCTGCCGTCCTCGTTTTCCCGGAAAAAGTATCCCGGCATGACGTGGTTCAGAACGTTCTCGTGGCGGTAGGTGTGGTTGTAGACCACATCCATGATGACGCCGATGCCGGCCTTGTGCAGGGCCTGGATCATGGTGCGGCACTCCCGGATGCGGACTTCGCCGTGGTAGGGGTCGGTGGAATAGCTGCCCTCCGGGACGTTGAAGTTGATGGGGTCATAGCCCCAGTTGTATTGTTTCGTCAGCGGTTTTGCTTCGTCCACACTGCCGAAATCGTACATCGGCATGATCTGGACATAGCCCACACCCAGCTGCTGCAGGTAGTTCAGGCAGGTGGGGTGGGTGCCGTCCCCGCACAGGGTGGTGCCGGGCTGGGTGAAGGCCAGAAACTTCCCGCGCCAGTCCGGGCGGACACCGCTGGCGGCATCCTGCGAGAAATCGCGGACGCTCACCTCCCAGACCACCCGTTTCTGGGGCGGGATGTCCGGCCGCCGGTCGTCCTGCCACCCGGCGGGCGCGGCGGCATCCAGGTCCAGGACCATGCTGCGCAGGCCGTTCACACCCGCTGCCACGGCATAGGGGTCGCCGGTCTCCTGCGTTTTGCCGTCGATCTGCACCGTGTAGGTGTAGTAGCGGCCGTTCTGGTCGCCGGGCAGGGTGATGCTCCACACGCCCTGCGCATCCCGCTCCATGGGGTGCACCTCGGGGCGGCCGCCGCCATTCCCGTGGGGATAAAGATCGACCGACACGGCCTCGGCAAGCGGCGTCCAGAGCCGGAAGGTGGTCGCCTCCGGGGTGTAGGCAGCGCCAAGGGGGCCGGAGCAGGCGGTCTCGCGGGCAAAGGCCTCGCTTTCATAGCGCTGCATCCATTCTACAGGGATCTTATGCTTCATCATTTCGTTCCTTTTTGGTGACGGGCTCTGCCCGGGGAATGCGTTTTTTGGCCTGCGGCCGCCGCGGGGCCTTGCCGCAGGAGGAGCGCACGATCAGCTCCGTGTGCAGCTGGATCAGGCTGATGGAAACATCGTGCAGCTGGCTGGACAGCGCAAAATAGGCGCTCTTGCCCAGCTCTGCACGGTTCTGGCGGATGGTGGTCAGGGGCGGCGGCGTGAACCGACACAGCGGCAGGTCGTCGAAGCCCAGGATGCTCAGGTCTTCCGGCACGCGGATGCCCCGCTCCTGGCAGTCGATGAGGACGCTGTTGGCAAGGCGGTCGTGGCTGCAGACGATGGCCGTGCAGCCCTGCTCCAGCAGTGCGGGCAGGTGCTCCGACAGGCAGACCGAGGTGAAGAAATCGCATTTGCCCAGGCTTTCGCTGCAGGGCAGGCCGTTTGCCTGCACGGCCCGGAAAAACGCCTGGTAGCGCTGCTGGTAAACGTAGGACCCCAGCGCGTGGCTCAGGTAGCCGATCTTCTTGTGGCCCAGGCTTTTCAGGTAGCGGACGGCCTGGTCCATGGCCTCGGCATTGTCCACGCTGATGCTGGTGACCCGGGGGTTCCCCGGCACACAGTTGTCGTAAAGCACGGCAGGGGTCTTGCAGGTCTTGAAGTCCTCCAGCCAGGGGTCGTTGAGCGAAAGGCCCAGAAACAGGCCGCCGAGGTAGTTGTGCTGCATCATGTAGGCGTCGTAGGGGACGCTGTTTTCCAATGCACAGCTCAGCGGCACGACCACCACCTGGCAGCCGTCCGGCTCGGCCAGCTTCCGGAACCCCGCCAGGATGTCGTAGCCGAAGTCCTCCGGCTTTGCGTAATCCATGTTGGTGATGAAAACTGCGATGCGGCGCGATGCGTCCTTCCGGCAGATGCGGGAATAGCCCAGCTCCACGGCGGTCTCGACCACCGATTTGCGCATGGCATCGCTGACGCCGCCTGCACCGCTCAGCGCCTTGGAAACAGTACCTTTTGAAACGCCCAGCGTGCGGGCGATATCTTCCAAAGTTGCCATCGGATCCCTCCCTTTGCGTTTGTTTCGCAAGTTTCGTGGGATATCTTACCACAGCAGCCGGGTCAAAACAACCCGAAAGGGCATGGTTTCACACGGAAAAGTTTCGTAATGTTTCTGTTAAGATAATTGGAACATAGATCACAGGAAAAAGCAAGAGAAATCTTGCATAAAAATCTTCAAAATAATTTGTCGGATAGGGAGAATTTTGGTAAACCTTGCAAAAAGAATTGACGGAACACCCAAACGGTACTATACTTTGCAGTGACGAAACTTTGCGAAACATTTGAAAACGGTCACCACACGAGGGAACGAGAATGCGGTTTGTTTACGGAAAACAGGAGCTGTGCACAAGGCAGCGTGCAGAAGACGTCAGTGTCCTGCTGACGAACGGTCTGGGCGGCTATCTGTCCACGACGGCAGCGTTCTCGGCACCGCGGTGCGATCAGGGACTTCTGGCGGCAGCCGTGCAGGCCCCCAACCGCCGCGTGATGCTGGTGCACCGGCTGAAAGAAGTGCTGCGCATCGGGCAGAAGGAGACCTTCCTCTCGACCCAGAGTTTTGCCGAAGAAGCGGCAGAGGACGGCTGGAAAAACCTCAGCAGCTTTACCTATCAATATACGCCCTGCTGGCGGTATCACGTCGGCGGCGTGATGGTGGAGCGGAAGCTCGCCCTGGGCTGGGAGGAAAACACCGCCGCTGCTCTCTACACCGTGGAGAACCGTTCGGGCCGGCCCTGTACACTCGAGATCGTGCCGCAGCTGAAGTTCGCCCCCAAAGAGGACGCGCTGAAAAAGCCGGACAAGACCTTCCGCTTTGAAAACGGCAAGGTCACTTCCGGCGGCGAAACGATGCACGTCTTCACGGACGCCGCGCTGGCCGCGCGCCCGGTGCAGTGGGAAAAGCTGCATTACACGGCAGACGAAAAGGACGGCCGCCCCGCATTTGGCTATGCGGCATCCTGTTTTTCCATCACCCGCACCGTGGAGGCGGGCGAGACGGCTCAGTTCGAGGTGGTGTTCTTCACCGGCGAAACGGCGGCTTCGGGCACAGAGCTCCTGCGCCAGCAGGAAATGCGCCTGGCTGCGCTGGAGAAGAAGGCGGGCTTCGCAGACCCGGCCGCTTCGCGGCTGGCTGCGGCGGCCGATGCCTTTATCGCACGGCGGGCCTCCACCAACGGCAAGACCATTCTGGCGGGCTACCCGCTGTTCAGCGACTGGGGCCGCGACACGATGATCGCCTTGCCCGGCTGCTGCCTGGAGACCGGCCGCTATGAGGATGCAAAAAGCATTCTGCGCACCTTCCTGGCCTACGAGAAAGACGGCCTTGTGCCGAACCTTTTCCCGGAGGGCGCACAGAAGCCGATGTACAACACCGTGGACGCGGCGCTCCTCCTCATAGAAGGGGTGTGGCTGTACATTCAGCGCAGCGGCGACCACGCATTCCTGCACGAAGCCTACCCGGTGATGGAACGCATCATCGCGGCTTACCGGAAGGGGACCCACCACGGCATCCGGATGGATGCGGATGGGCTCATCACCGCCGGTGAGGGACTGGACCAGGTGACCTGGATGGATGTGTGTGTGAACGGCATCCTGCCGACGCCCCGCCACGGCAAGCCGGTGGAGGTCAACGCTTACTGGTACAACGCCCTTGCGATCATGGCGGCGTTTGCCAAGCAGCTGGGAAAAGAAGCCGACTACGAGCAGCTGGCCGAAAAGGTGAAGCGCTCTTTCGCAGAAAAATTCTACATGCCGGAGAAGGGATACCTGAAGGACGTGCTCTCGGGCACGGACGCCGACGAGCAGATCCGCTGCAACCAGATCTGGGCGGTGTCGATGTCCTTCTCCGCGCTGTCTCCCGAACAGGAAAAGAACGTGGTGGAGACGGTCTACCGGCAGCTCTACACGCCCTGCGGGCTGCGGACGCTCTCGCCGGAAGACCCGCAGTACCACGGCAGCTACGGCGGCGAACAGCTTGCGCGTGACCTGGCGTATCACCAGGGAACGGTTTGGGTGTTCCCGCTGGGTGCCTATTATCGGGCTTATTTAAAGGTACACAACAACACCCCGGAAGCGGCTGCACAGGTCTGCCGGGAGCTGGATGCGGTGCTTCCCATGCTGCGGGAAGGCTGCATCGGCCAGCTGCCCGAGATCTACAGCGGCGACTTCCCGGCGGAAAGCAAAGGCTGCTTTGCGCAGGCATGGAGCGTCGGCGAGATGCTGCGGGTCTATGCGGCGCTGGAAAGGATCGAAGGTGCAGGAGGAAAACATGGAACGAGTGGTACTTGATAAGAGCCGCTGCGGCTGGTGGAAATCGGCCGTGTTCTATGAACTGTATCCCAAGAGCTTTCAGGATACGACCGGCAGCGGCACCGGCGATCTGCGGGGCATCCTCTCGCATCTGGATTACCTCGAAACGCTGGGTGTGGACGCCATCTGGTTGTGCCCCATCTGCGCATCGCCGCAGGTGGACAATGGCTACGATATCTCGGACTTCTGCGCCATCGAGCCGAGCTTTGGCACCATGGCGGACATGGACGAGCTCATTGCCGAGAGCAAAAAGCGGGGCATCGGCATCCTCATCGACCTGACCCTGAACCACTGTTCGGACCAGCACCGCTGGTTCCGGGCGGCAAAAAGCTCCCGCGAGAACCCCTATCACGATTACTTCCTCTGGCGGGACGGCACGCCGGACTGCCCGCCCAGCGGGATGCGCAGCGTCTTCGGCGGTTCGGCATGGACCTATGTGCCGGAGATCGGCCAGTGGTACTTCCACCAGTTCGCGCCGGAACAGCCGGATATGAACTGGGAAAACCCGAAACTGCGGCAAGAACTTTACGATGTGATGAAGTTCTGGGTCAAGAAAGGCGTGGCAGGCTTCCGCCTGGACGTCATTGACCAGATCGCGAAAGAGCCGGACAAGGATATCACCATCAACGGCCCGCGGCTGCATGAATATCTGCGCGGCATTTCCGAGAACGTTCTCACCGACGAAGGTCTGGTGACGGTGGGCGAAGCGTGGGGTGCAGACACCGAACGCGCCAAGCGCTACAGCGCGCCGGACGGCAGCGAGCTGAGCATGGTGTTCCAGTTCGAGCACATCGGCCTCGACCAGGAGCCGGGCAAGGACAAGTGGGATATGATCCCGCTGGAGCTGCCCCGCCTGAAGGAATGCCTGCGCCGCTGGCAGCAGGAGCTGTACGGCTGCGGCTGGAACAGCCTGTTCTTCAACAACCACGATCTGCCCCGCATCGTTTCCCGCTGGGGCAACGACAAAGAGTACCGCGTGGAGTCGGCCAAAATGCTGGCCACCATGCTTTACGGCCTGCAGGGCACGCCCTACATCTACCAGGGCGAGGAGCTCGGCATGACGAACATCCGCCTGCCGCTGGAACAGTATCAGGATCTGGAGATCCACAACATGTACAAAGAGCGGACAGAGCGCGGCGACTCGCCCGAGAGCGTCATGCAGTCCATCTGGGCGCGGGGCCGCGACAACGCCCGCACCCCCATGCAGTGGACGGCAGGGGAGAACGCAGGTTTCACCACCGGCACGCCCTGGCTGCCCGTGAACGAGAACCACACCGTCATCAATGCCGCGGCTGCTCTGGCCGACCCGGATTCCATCTTCTACTATTACAAAAAGCTCATTGCCCTGCGCAAGGAGCTGCCGGTCTTCCGGGATGGGCGGTTCACGCTGCTGTGCCCCGAGGACGAGCAGCTGTTTGCCTACACCCGCGACACCGAAACGGAGCACCTGCTGGTGGTCTGCAACTTCTCCGGGCGCGAAGCTTCCTTCGACTTCCCGGCGGAATACCGCGGCGCGGAGTGCCTTGTCTCCAACTACAAAGAACCGTCTGTCCAGACCATTCGCCCCTATGAGGCATGGATGCTGATCAAAAAGGAGTGCTGACCCAATGAACCGTTATGCAGGTGTTCTGATGTCCGTCACCAGCCTGCCGTCTCCCTACGGCATCGGCTGCTTTGACGGCGCGGCCTATGCGTTTGTGGATTGGCTGGCAAAGGCCGGGCAGCGCTACTGGCAGATCCTTCCGCTGGGCGCAACGGCTTACGGCCTGCCGGACAACTCCCCCTATCAGGCCTACTCCGCCTTTGCGGGCAGCCCCTACCTCATCAGCCTGGAGACCCTCATCGGGGAAGGCGTGCTGACCCGCGAGGAGTGCGATGCCGTGGATTTCGGCAGCGACCCCGCGAAGATCGACTTCGACAAGCTCCACGAGAACCGTCTCGCGCTGCTGCACAAGGCCTATGAGCGGAGCAATATCGCGCAGGACGGCGGGTTCCACGCATTCTGTGCAGACAACGCCTGGTGGCTGGACGATTATGCACTGTTCATGGCGCTGAAGACCTTCTTCCGGGAAGCACCGTTCCAGAGCTGGCCGAAAGATATCCGCATGCACTGGGACTTCGCCGTGGATTACTACAACCGTGAACTCTACTTTGATGTGGAGTTCCACAAATATCTGCAGTACAAGTTCGCCCAGCAGTGGTCGCAGCTGAAGGCTTATGCCAACGCACGGCACATCCGGATCGTGGGCGACATCCCCATCTATGTTTCGCCGGACGGCGCAGACGTCTGGGCACACCCGGACCTGTTCCAGCTGAACAGCGAAAACCAGCCGACGGCCATTGCAGGCTGCCCGCCGGATGCCTTTGCTGCCGACGGCCAGGTCTGGGGCAACCCGCTCTACCGCTGGGAGCGCCACCGGGAGACCGGCTACGCCTGGTGGATGAGCCGGATGTGGTACAGCTTCAAACTGTACGACATCGTGCGCATCGATCACTTCCGCGGCTTCGACGAGTATTTCTCGATCCCGGCCGATGCCGCCAACGCGAGGGCGGGCCACTGGGAAAAGGGCCCGGGCATGGAGCTGTTCGACACCATGCACTGGCAGCTGGGCGAGGTGAACGTCATCGCCGAGGACCTGGGCCTGCTGACCGACAGCGTCCGCGCGCTGGTGCGGGCCAGCGGCTGCCCCAACATGAAGGTGCTGCAGTTCGCCATCGACCCGGAGGACACCACCGCGTCTAACGACTACTGGCCCCACAACTATAACACCCACTGCGTGGTCTACACGGGCACGCATGATAACCCCACTCTGGCAGGCTGGTACGCCGGGATGGACGAGGCTTCCCGCCGCCAGGTGCGGGACTATCTGGGCGATGCATTCACCCCGGATGCGCAGATGTACAAGGTGCTCATCCGGCTGGCGCTGCGCAGCGTCGCAAAGGACTGCATCATCCCCATTCAGGACTACCTGGGCCTGGGCAACGAGGCCCGCATGAACCAGCCGGGCACCGTGGGCTTCAACTGGCGCTGGCGCCTTGCGCCCGGTCAGGTGACCGACGCCCTTGCCGACGAGCTGATGGCGCTGACGAAGCGCACCGGCCGCGTCAACTGGGATATCCTGAACGGATAAACTTTGTTTCGAACAGCAACCGCTGTATTGAATAACATTTATTTTATGGAGGAGAAAAATTATGAAAAAGATCTCGCGTCGTTCGTTCCTGGCCGTTTGCGGCACTCTGGCCGCAGCAACTGCTCTGACCGCCTGCGGCGGCAGCAGCTCCAGCACTGCTTCTTCTGCAGCAGCCAGCAGCTCCGAGGCTGCTTCCGTTGAGGTGCAGGACGTTGCCCTGAAGGTCTGGGGCCCCCAGGAAGATCAGGTGGATTCCAGCAGCTGGCTGCCCACCATGTGCGAGCAGTTCAACGATGCACACCCCGAGTGGAACATCACCTTCACCTATGAGGTCTGCTCCGAGGGCGACGCAAGCAAGAACGTCACCCAGGACGTCTCCGCAGCTGCCGACGTCTACATGTTCGCAAACGACCAGCTGGGCACCCTGGTGCAGGCAAACGCCATTGCACAGCTGGGCGGCAGCTACCTGGATGAGGTCCTGAACGACAACCCCGATACCATGATCGACTCTGTCACCAGCACCGACGGCGGCGTGTACGGCGTGCCTTTCACCGGCAACACCTGGTTCATGTACTATGACACCTCCGTCTTCAGCGAGGACGACGTGAAGTCTCTGGACACCATGCTGGAGAAGGGCAAGGTCGCATTCCCCCTGACCGACTCCTGGTACATCGCAGCTTTCTACTACGCAAACGGCTGCACCATCTTCGGTGAGAGCGGCATGGATGCCGCCGCCGGCTTCGACTTCGGCGGCGACAAGGCCGTTGCAGTTACCAAGTATCTGGTGAACCTGTACAACAACGCAAACTTCTCTGTGGACGCCGACGGTTCCGGCCTGTCCGGCCTGCGAGAGGGCACCGTCAACGCCTTCTTCTCCGGCACCTGGAATGCCGAGGCTGTCAAGGAAGCTCTGGGCGACAACTTCGGTGCGACCCAGCTGCCCACCATCACCATCGACGGCGAAGCAAAGCAGATGCGTTCCTTCGCAGGCTCCAAGGCCATCGGTGTCAACCCCAACTGCCAGAACATGCAGGCTGCTATTGCTCTGGCCGTCTACCTGGGTTCTGCTGAGGCTCAGAAGGCTCACTATGAGATGCGCGGCATCGTGCCCACCTCCAACGCTCTGAGCAACGACGCAACCGTTTCTGCCGATATCGTTGCAATGGCACAGGCCAACACCATCGCCAACACCTCCGTGCTGCAGGCTACTCTGCCGGAGATGGGCAGCTACTGGACTCCTTCCGAGAACATGGGCAAGGCCATCGTCAGCGGCGAGGTCACTCTGGACAACGCAGCTGAGAAGACCGAGGCTTACAACAATGCTCTGAACAACGCCAGCATGTAACCCATGAATTTGGCTGAAGGAGATGATCATGTGCCAAAAACATTGACGAACACCGAACCCCAGCGCAAACCGAAGATCCCGGATTCTTTGTCCATTGCGCTGAAAAACGGTGGGCCGGTGGTGTGGGCTTCCTGCCTCATCATGGGCCTGGCCAATATCCTGAACGGCCAGCTGATCATGGGTCTGATCTATCTGGCGGTTGAGATCGGCGTGATCGTTTTTCTGGCAGTCCCCAATGGTGGCCTGTATTGGATCTCGATGCTGCCCAGCCTTGGCTGGCGCGAGCAGCAGAAGGTGTTCAACGAAAAGACCTTCGTCTACGAGTACGTTGCAGGCGACCAGTCCCAGCTGATCCTGCTGTACGGCATCGCTTCGCTGTGCGTCGTGGTGCTGCTGGTCCTGGTCTGGCAGTCCTCTGTCCGCAGCGGCTACCGCGCCGCCGCTCTGAAGAAGATGGGCGAACATGTGCCCAACTTCAAAGAGCAGCTGCGCAGTCTGCTGGACGAAAACGTCCACATGCTGCTGATGACCCCGCCGATGGCCTGCCTTGTGATCTTCACCATCCTGCCGCTGCTCTACATGATGAGCATGGCGTTCACCAACTACTCCAAAGAGGGCGATCACCTGGTCCTGTTCGACTGGGTGGGCCTGAAGAACTTCATGGCCATTTTTGACTCCTCGTCGGTCATCGGCAAGCAGTTCGGCAGCGTGCTGCTCTGGACGCTGATCTGGGCGTTCTTTGCAACCTTCCTGAACTTCTTCCTTGGCACGATCGTGGCGCTCATCATCAACCGCCCGACCATCAAGTTCAAGGGCTTCTGGCGCGGCTGCCTGTCCATGACGATCGCTGTGCCGCAGTTCGTTTCCCTGATGGTCGTCCGCTCGATGGTGCAGCCCGAAGGCATCGTGAACAAGATGCTGCTCAATGCGGGCTGGATCAGCCAGCGCCTGCCCTTCCTGGAGAATGTGACCTGGGCCCGCGTGCTGGTCATCGTCGTCAACCTGTGGGTCGGCATCCCGTATACCATCATGCAGGTCACGGGCATTCTGCAGAACATCCCCGCCGACCAGTATGAGTCGGCCCGCATCGACGGTGCAAACACCTTCCAGCAGTTCACCAACATCACGCTGCCCTACATGCTGTTCGTCATGACGCCCTACCTCATCACCCAGTTCACGGGCAACATCAACAACTTCAACGTCATCTACCTGCTGACCCGCGGCGAGCCGATGTATGTCGGCAACTCTGCAGGCGGGACCGATCTGCTTGTCACCTGGCTGTACAAGCTGTCGGTCGATCAGCAGAAGTACAATCTGGCAGCTGTCATTGGCATCTTCACCTTTGTGGTGCTGTCCATCGTGTCTCTGGTCACCTATCGTTCCAGCGGCTCGTACAAGGATGAGGAGGGATTCAAGTAATGTCGAACAAAATCAAAGGCGGCGGAATGCACGCCAAGCGCGTGACGGGCGATATTATTACGTATATCTTCCTGATCGTGCTGAGCGTCATCTGGCTGATCCCGTTCTTCTGGCTGGTGATGCAGTCCTTCCGTGACGGCAAGGGCCAGTTCATCTCGACCTTCCTGCCCAAGGCCTACACCGTGAACAACTACAAGGCGCTGTTCACGCAGTTTGACGTCATGAACTTCCCCCGGATGTTCATGAACACCTTCTTCATCGCCTGCTGCACCTGCGTCATCTCCACCTTCTTCGTGCTGAGTGTGGCGTACTGCACCAGCCGCCTGAAGTGGAAGATGCGCAAGCCTTACATGAACATGGCGATGATCCTGAACCTGTTCCCGGGCTTCATGACCATGATCGCCGTCTACTTCATCCTGAAGGCGCTGGGCATGACCGAGGGCAACCGCATCCCGCTGGCACTGATCATCTGCTTCTCGTCGGGTTCCGGTACCGGCTTCTTCGTGATGAAGGGCTTTATGGATACCATCCCGAAGGCGCTGGATGAGGCCGCCACCCTGGACGGCTGCACCCGCTGGCAGATCTTCACCAAGATCACGCTGCCGCTGAGCAAGCCCATGATCGTGTATCAGATCATCACCTCGTTCATGGCACCCTGGGTGGACTTCGTGTTCGCAAAGGTCATCTGCCGTACCAATTCGCAGTACTTCACGGTCTCCATCGGCCTGTGGAGCATGCTGGAAAAGGAATACGTCGATACCTGGTTCGTCCGCTTCTGCGCAGGCGCGGTGCTGGTGTCCATCCCCATTGCGATCCTGTTCATGATCACCCAGAAATTCTATCAGGAGGCAATGAGCGGCGCAGTCAAGGGCTGATGCCCGGGCTGCCCCGTCCGATGCACCCGAAAAGGAGAACACCCCTATGGAAACTGTCAGGAAACGATCTTCCGGCATCAGCAGCAATGGGCTGCGGACATGGGGGATGTTCTTTCTTCTGGCCGGGATGCTGGGCAAAAGCATCCTGCAGAACGGTCTGCTGAACCTGGGCGCTGTCAGTTTCGGGCAGCTGCTGGAGCAGATGCAGACCTCCCGCGCAGCGATGCTGTATGCAACGCTGGCGCTGCTCCTGCAGGCCATGGAGACCTGTGCTGTGCCCATCTTCGCCTTTTTGCTGGTGGAAGGGGTAGAGCACACGTCCAGCCTGCGGAATTATGCGCTGCGTGTTGCAGGCCTGGCGGTTCTGAGCGAACTGCCGTATAACCTGGCGACCAGTGGGAAACTGCTGGACACGACCTCCCGCAACCCGGTGTTCGGGCTGGTGGTCTGTCTGGTGATGGTCTACCTGTACCAGAAATTCCCGGAGAAGAATGCACCGCATCTGCTGCTCCGGGTCCTGGTAACGGCTGCAGCAGTCATCTGGTGTTCCATGCTGTCCATCCGGTATGGAAACAGCACGGTGGTCCTTTTCGCCGCGCTGTGGGCGTTCCGGGGCAAAGGCTCCTTCCAGAGCCTTGTGGGCTCGGCAGTGTCCATCCTGTGCTGCATCTTCTCGCTGTTCTTCATGGCTGCGCCGATGGGCTTTCTGGCCATTCACTTTTACAACGGTGAAAAAGGCCCGGAAAACCGCATCGTCGATTATCTGGCGTATCCGGCATTGCTGCTGGTCGTCGGCGCAGCAGGGCGGCTTTTGTTCTGAACCAGTCCCGCGTTTCCAAAGCTGACCTCATACCCATATTTATTTTCTCCTTCATCACGCCCATCGCTTCATCCCGATGGGGCCTGAGCCAGTTCGATTTACTGGTAAAGGAAAGGGGCGGCGCACCAAACGGTGCGCCGCCCTTTTTATGTTGTTGTGGTTTATGAGATGCGTTGGGAGACGATTCGGATCACTTCGCAGCGACGGAGTATTCTATCACACGTTGGTATAGCAGCTCACACACTCGACATGACTTCCGTTGTCCAAACGTAAATCCATATCATTTTCAATGATAGGCAGTCGGAATTTGATAGATTTGAGCCACTGGCCGTTGGGCTGACGCTCTGGGTAGATTTGAATTTCAGAGATCAGATGTTCCATCAGCTTTTTGCGTTCAAGGGGATCCATAACATTGTAGAGCTTTTCAAAACAGGTGAGAACTTTGTAGATGTTATCGCCTGTGATTTTATCCGCTTCGATCGCCTGCTTCTTTGCACGGGCTTCCATCAGATTGTTCTCGGCTTCTTCGATTTTATCGTACATCCTATAAAGCCGCTCGTCAAGGTCGGATTTTCGCATGATATAGTGACGGTCATCTGGGTCAAGGGTGTCGATCTCCTCCATGATCTTGGACTTGACGGAGTAATACTGCCGCAGCTGTTTTTCAGCGGCTGCAATTTCTTGTTCGATGGCGGTGGTGTCTACTTTGCTGTTGATCTTCTCCTGCATCATAGCGGCAAACTGGGGGTTGCTGACCAGCTTGATGATGACTTCCACCACAGCGTTGTCGAGAATTTCTTCCTGAATCTGCTTGTTGAAATCGCATTTTTGCCCACGCTGCATCTTGCGGTGCTTGCAGCTGTAATAAGAGAAAGATTTATAGGGTGTGCCATCTTTCTTTCGTTTGGTGCATTTGTTGCTGTACATTCCAGCACCGCAAACGGGGCACTTGACAAGTGTGGATAATAAATGCGCCTGTTCCGTTTTGCTGCGGTTGACTGGTTCGTATCGTTTGGATTGCGCCAACAGCTTGACCTGTGCAGCGTTCCACAATTCTTCCGATACGATGCCCTCGTGCAGGCCATCCACCAGCAAATAATTCTCCTGTGGAACCTGATGATATTCGTTCCGGGTGCCGTGAATTTTTTCAAGTTTGCGGCGACCAAAGGCAATCTTTCCGCAGTAGACGGGGTTTTTCAGAATGGCACGAATCAATGTTGCACTGAAAAGGGGAGAGGTGCCGTTTTGACGGGCGAGTTTCTGAAAGCCGTGGGTCTCCAGATATTTGGAAAGACCATTTGCACCCGTGTCTGTGTTGACGTATTGCTCAAAAATCGTGCGAATGGCAGGGGCTTCGTCCTCGTTGATTTGCAGCACACCGTCAACCAAACGATAGCCATAAGGCGCAAAACCCCCGTTCCAGCGGCCTTCTCGTGCCTTCTGGATGCGTCCTTCCATGGTTTGGACACGGATGTTTTCGCGCTCGATCTCTGCAACAGCAGACAGAACGGAGATCATCAGCTTGCCCGCGTCCTTGGAGGAATCAATGCCATCTTCCACGCAGATCAGGTTCACACCAAAATCTTGCATGACCTGCAAGGTAGACAGCACATCAGCGGCGTTACGGCCAAAGCGGGAGAGCTTGAACACCAACACATAGGCAACGCCATCCTTGCCGGATTTGATGTCCTCCATCATCCGGCAGAAAGAAGCACGGCCTTCAATGGATTTGCCCGATTTACCTGCATCCTCGTATTCGCCGATGATCTGGTAGTCGTTGAAGTCTGCATAGGCTTTCATGCGAGCTTTTTGTGCATCCGGTGAGTAGCCATCGATCTGCATAGCCGTAGAAACACGGGTGTAAATGTAAACCTTTGTCTTTTCCTGTGACATAAAAACCTCACGAAACGGTTATTTCTTGCCTGCTTTCTGCTCCAGAAACTTAATGGAATCCAGATAATCCTGCTCCACATCGCTGAGGGTTTTAGCCTTATATTTCCGATATTCGGTAGTAGCCTTGTCCACTGCCTGCTTGTGGGTCACACTGCCATTGCCAACAAGTAGCTGCTCGCCGCTCATGGTTAAAATACGGTCAAGGTGGTTTGCCCAATCCTGCATTGTCATGGGCTGTTCACGTTCTGCCTGACGTTCTGCGAAATCCAGATAACCGGAAACCAACTGCCCCATAGCACGAAGCTCTTTCTCGTTCAGATAATTTTTGGCAATAGTAGCTTCTCGTAAGGTGGGTTGATTTCCTACAAAAGTGGTCAGACCCATAAATTCCTTTTCGGCATCTGCACGGTTGTAAATGACCTCAGCGGCAGTCTGACCGTGGATGGCATAATGAATTTTATTCTGAACTTTTTTGAAGAACTGGACGGAGATTTCTGCTTTTGGGTCGTAGTCAATGCTGGTTGCATAGATCTCCAGAACCTGACGGTAGAACACTTTTTCGGAAGCACGGATGTCGCGGATACGTTCCAACAGTTCTTTGAAATATCCACCGCCGCCCAGATTTTTCAGGCGTTCGTCATCCAACGCAAATCCTTTGCGCATATATTCTTTTAGAATACCCGTTGCCCAGATGCGGAACTGTGTGCCGCGTTTGGATTTGACACGATAACCGACGGAAATGATGACATCGAGATTGTAGAACTCGACCTGATAGGTCTTTCCGTCTGCGGCAGTTGTTGCAAATTTTGCAACAACTGCATCTCGGTCAAGCTCACCCTCTGCAAAGATGTTTTTGATATGGCGAGAGATCGTGGATTTATCGCGTTGGAACAAATCGGCCATCTGGTCAATGGAAAGCCAAACGGTATCCCCATCAAAGGTAGTATCGATTTTGGTCAGACCATCTTCTGTGGTGTAAATGATGATAGAATTATTGGGAGAGTCATCTGGACGATTCATTTTAAGCACCTCGTTCAGTGTATGTAATACAGTGGAAGGGGAGACCTTACCACTGTGTTGGGACAAGCATTACAAGAATATTATATCATGCTGCAAGAGCGGTATCAACAGTATCTTGTCGATTTTCGTTGGTTGTTGATGATACTGTGTTGTCTATTTCCAAGATCGAATCAACCGTTGCCATCTTTTCTCCTGGCTCACGAATGGTCTGGAGTTCGGTGCAGCGCTTTCCCGATGAAATAAAAGGTCGATTCTCCGAGAGTGAATCAGCCGTTTGGATCTTCGATGTGGCAGCAGTAGAGAAATTGCGTTCGGTGACCTTGGAAAGCAATTCTGAATTTTCATAGGTGTCTGCACTATCGTCTGGTTTACCGTTTAACTTTTTCTCTCGCCACGTTGATACCACGGTGGGCAATGCTTCTGTGGGAGTTCCACGGATAATGGTAGCCTCTCGCTGGGATAGCTTAAGTTTGCCGGATAAGATTTCTTCCTGAATGCCGGGGCAGTATTTTTCCATCAGCTCAACAGTTTTCATGAATTGCTCGGCACGAATTACAAAAGAGGAACTTACATTATTTTCTTTGGCGATTCGTTCGGTCGTGTTTTCTACCGATGGCAAATTGTCAATTTGACAGTTTGCCACCTGCGTGTACTGATTGCCATGGTTTCCCCCACGAGTGGATTTTTCAGAGTGATACTGCTTTCCAATCAGAAACTTTTTCTGCTCGGGTGTCAGATTCCGACGACCCAGCTGATGTTTGCAGATCCATGCCAGAACATCTTCACGGGTTTCGCAGGTGCAGGAAATCGAACGGGTGGTATAAGGAATTTCCGGGTGCTGCTGGAGAATCTTATAGCGATTATGACCATCAACAAGAATGTTGCCCCAGACGATCAGGGGAGACAGGACTTCTCCCTCTGAAAGGATGTTTTCTTCCAGTTGCTGAAATTCTTCATCGGTCAATGCAGGAATCTGAGATTGAAATTCGGAGTCGATGATAAATTCAAACTTGTTTTTTCTCATAGGCAAAATCTCCTTTCGAAAATTTATTGGTAGTTTAGCCGTTCTCCCTACATGGATTTCCAGCCCCCTTTTAGCGGCGTTTTCCGGCTCTCCCTTGCGGGGTCATGGCCGGGTATCCCATGCAGACGGTCATTCGGTTCTCAAGGTTCGATGAAGGCTTGTAGAAAGCCTATCACAATTAAATAAGTGTTTTTAGGACGTATCAGGTCCGGTTTTGAGGGAGAAAACCGGACTTGGGAGGTCCGGTTCTTGTGAACGGCTCTGGATAGAGCATACCATAAAATTGCTCGATTTTTTAGGAAGTGATACTTCCGCTTTTTGCCTTCAAAACCGGAAGTAATAGTTCCGGTTTCGTGCAATATTGAATGAATCAACGACGATTTTTCGGAAACGATTTTTTCTACAAGAAATTTGCTTATTCAGCGTCTGTTAAGATACGCAGTCGGCACAGTTTATGCGCTGAATATCGGGTTTTGGCGAAGCCCAACAATCGTTTTTGAAGTCGGATTTGTAAAATCAGATTCAAAAATCGTGAGTTGGTACCAACTCGCCCTGCTTGCTGCGACTGCAAATGCAAAAACTTTCCGAGCAGAAAAATAACCGTCCGCTTCAAGTTGAACTTGAAAACGGACGGCTTGATTTACAAAATGATTTTCATGTTTTAGAAGCGCCCTGAGAACCAACACAATTGTAGCAAGCAATGCAGACGTATATACATCTGCTTATTTTGCGTTGCAAAATACTTGTTGGGAGCACCCAAACCCTTGAACTGCATCGTGCCGATGCAGGCTGTGCGATTGCATCGCTGAATAGTAGCGTCGCTATACAGGATAGGAGCACCTTGTCAATAACACCGCTGTCGTTATTCATCTACGCCAAAATCTTTTACCTTCAGCGTTTTACAGTTCTCCATCACGGTGCGCACAATGGGTGTGGACAGACCGTTTGGCGCATCGGCGGTAACATCCAGCGTTACCGAAACTTTGCAGCCATCTGCGCTGAGCAGGTGGGTGATGACTTCCTCCACCAGCCGCTGCACATCACGGTTGATGCGGGTGGTGTCCAACTCGGCAGTCATGTAGAACCGGGTGTTTTTGGGCGGAGCGGGAACAGCGGCAGGCTGCGCTGTCGGCGGCTGATGCAAGGTTACAGTAGGGTCAATGGGAGCATCCGGGGGAAGGTTGAAAAGGGTGGGCTGTTCGCCGCCCTGAGCAGTTTGCGTAGGCTGCACAACTACTGCGGGAGCACTTTTTTCAGCCAAGAGCTGCTTGCGGGCAGGGTCCAGCTTGACCAAAAGGTCGGAGGTGTTGATGCAGTCCACAAACTGGTTATACCGCAGTTCCACATAGCGGTCGCCCGTGTAACCGGCAGCAAGGGCAAAATATTCCTGCGAGTTCAGACCGGTACGGATGGCATCTTCCAGCACACTGTACTTGGCAAGGCGGGGCAGATAGCAGTAGGTACACAGATACTCCCACAGCTTCTTAATCTGGATACAGTCGGTGTCCTTCCACAGCACGTTGTTCAGCTCCATCAGCAGCAGAGCAGGTGCCCATTTGGTGATAAGGGTCTCGCTTTGCTGCATTTTGCGGGAAGCCTTTGCTACGATGCTGTCGGTGCCGCCGGAAATGCGGCTGGCGTCCCACTGGATGGTTTTCATGTCCACAAAACAATCGATCTCCGGGATCAGCAGCCAGCAGTAGGTCTCCTTGATGCGGGCCTCTACGGTATCATTGCAGCGGTGAAGGTTTGCGTCCACCTCTTTGTTCTGGGCGGCATCGAGATTCAATGTTTCCCTGTCATCCTGAATGGAGCGCCATGCACGGAAGTCCCGGACGGCCTGCCGGAGAGAGAGCATTGCCTCCTGATCTGGAGCCACGAAAGTCAGCATCCATGAAGATGTTTTTCTCCGGAATCTTCAGTTCTCGCAGTGCAATCAACTGCCGGTCCTCGTTCTGGTCGCGGGTGCTGACACGAATATAACCATAGATATTAGCCAAATGTTACTCCTTTGGTTTGCGGCATTTCTGCCATGTGATTGGTGAATCATCAATCTAACACCTCCTTGTGGCAAAATAAAAGCCTGCACAATGGCAGGCAGGCTGTATGTATGAAAAAAGCCAAGAACTGTAAAAATACATTTCTTGGCCTCGAAATCGAATAGCGAATAATAGATTAGTCGTATCTTCTCAAAGGAATATTGGAATGGTAGATCTTTACATTGTCAAGGTTGTTCATGGTCAGAAGCTCTTGAATGCCCAATTCCATCATGGAGCTGTCTTCACAATTATAAGGGTTCATGACAATTTGACTGATAGAAGATTTTTTGAATTTATAATCAACATAGGTAACCAAAGCTTTTCCGCGACGGAAGAAAGATACATCGGCGATATTCGAATTGGATTTTGGAGAACGTAAAGTTTCTTCTGGAATTTTTAGAACAATACGGTATTCTTGTTCCCCGTCAAAGTGGCTGTTTTTGAAAAAGCAGCGCATATTGTTGATTGGTTCCTTAAAAGACTGAACAAGTAAAGCACGATACTTGTCTAGTAAATTTAACTGAAGAAGGTTGGAATAAACATTGAATAGATGATCTAAAAATTTGATGACACACTTTTCTTTGTCGAAATTATTATAAATTACCAATCCACGAGAAAGCCAGATATCACCTGATAATCTTTTTCCTGTGTTGGTTTTGTATGAGTTGCTACCCTCAAACATATTCCATGCAAAGTCAAAACCAATATTGACGCCTGCCGATGAAGTTGCATAATAGTTCCACATATTAAGAGAATCACAGTTTTTGGAAAGCGAGCAGGTATAAGTGCGGTAAGGCATATCTTTGTATGTTTGATCAACATTAGATATGGCAGAATATGATTGACGATAACTTTTCAAATCTTCTATTATAGATGGCTGCAAAAAGAACTGTTTGAATGAGCTCGAGTAATTGCCGTTGGTAAGTACATGCTCTATCAATGGGATGATTTCGAGAAATTCAGTAGAGTCGTTCAGAAATCTCACATCAGTAAAACGAAGG
>ENA-UEQR01000502-UEQR01000502.1-human-gut-metagenome-genome-assembly--contig:-NODE-502-length-25113-cov-32.478990_pt1 | contig 25113 bp, 19 predicted proteins | sample MGYA00242944_ERZ507941 | MGnify/ENA primary metagenome ERZ507941 (study PRJEB26167, sample SAMN06115398) | human gut metagenome | host: Homo sapiens | place: China:Chongqing | collected 2016-06-23...
ACCATAAAATTTTGTCTACACCTGCTGTCTTTTTGCCTTTGTTACTCGTTACTCTTCTGACATATAAGCACTTTTTATGCTGCTATACTCAAAAATTCTAAAAACAATTACATCCAGTGAAACTGATGATTTAACCTCTATTACACCAGCACTGTTTATTGTGGCTGAAAGCTGCTGTACTGACGGCTTTATGTTGTATTCAAGTGAATCCGGACTGACACCGTCAATCTTAACTGTACCTGCAAATGGAATAATTGTATGCACACTGCCAAGCGGCTGACTGTCACTTGAAGTTATGTAAAATACATTTGCACTTACAACACCTTCCGCAACCAGCTCTCCTTCTTTATATGTCACATCGTCAAGCTGCACCGTAGCTGTACAGTTGCATATCTGCATAAGGTCAGCATAATTCTCGAGCTGGAGATTGCCTGAAACACGGCTTGATACATTATTTCGTACAACAAGGCAACGCAGCTGTGTATCTGCATTCTCTATTTCCATATCATATGAGGGCGAGTATATATCTGCTATAACATCCTTCTTTCGCTCCTCATATGCTTTTACATCCATATCAAGAACCACTTCAACTGCAATATCACGGTTTTCACCATCTAAGTCAGGCCGTTCCTCAACTGTCTTTCCAATTATCTGAAAAATAACATATGGAATCATATCTGCATTGCAGCCACTTATATCCAGTTTTCCTTCAAACGATGCTGTTGTCTCGTACCATTGCACATTTCCTGTTTCTCCATTTCCTATATACATTACAAATATATCTAAATCACCAGCAAGCTTAAGTCCATCATCTGCAAGCCTTGTATTCAGATTCCTTACATCTACATCATCCCAGATTATTTCCTGTATCTCTGGTTTTCCAGCCGGAAGTGATACATTTTCTCTTATTCTGAAATTATCGCGCTGATTAACTGCAAGCTGCACAAATTCCAATTCCTCCTTCAACTGCTGAATGTCCGTATTCTCCGTCTCATCCACACCCGTTATCATCTGTATATCCTGCAGACTCTCGCATATAAGTTTAAGGGTAACTATCGCCTTAACACTTATTTTTCTTGAATTAATTGCTTTAATACTAAGATCTTCTATTGATGCCTGACATGTAACATAATCACCTGTACAGTCACCCGAAAGATTGACATTTTCAGAAAAACTCATTTTCCCTGTCATTTTGACCGGCTGCATTCTTTCTGAGTCAGATGATGCACCTATATAAAGAAGTGAAAATTTTAATTCCCCATCAACTGCAGCTTTATCCTTATTTACCTTTACACTGTCGGTCTGGACATTTCCCCATTCTTTCACTATAAGTTCAATATCATCTTTTGTGTCCGGCACATTAAAATCATCATCAAGCGTAATCTGTGCCACTGTATTACATTTCAAACGATATTCATGAATATTTTCTGTTCTGAGTCTCACAGACTGACCTCCTATACATTCTACATTTTAAAAACAACGCTTTCTTCACGTCTCTCCATCTTAAGCACTATTACCGGATATGTGTCAACCTCATTTACAGCTTCCCCCGCTGCCGGACCTATCAGATTAAGATCAATGTACAGTGCATTATCTCCTGTGTATACATCATTTACCTTAATTGAATATCCACTTGTTTCCCTTGTTCCATAACCGGCCACAACATATGTATAATCCTTAGTCGTATATGTAAGCCTCATCACTTTATCTTTTTTGCTTTCAATAAGCTTCTTAAGCTCTTCCGGCAGGTCTGCATTTTCAACCACTGTATAATCAACACTGGTCTTATTATCTGGCTCTTTGCTGCCAGAACACCCTGTCATGGCACACGCAGGCATAATTATTAACAATGCCAACACAAACGTCATGATTTTTCCCCATAATTTTCCACACATAAAAAACACCCCCACAATAAGACCTATTTAATCTTATGTGGAGGTGTTGAAAATATTCATATAAAGTTATTGTTTATGTTCACTCACCATATGAACACGCACGCTCCCAGTGTCCGTCTGTGGCTTACACTTTCAGTATTCCTGCGCTTAGCAGGAGTAAATGCCGCTATCTACAGAGTTTATTACAGTATGCGAAAGCAAACGCACTTCGTTTGAACGAGCTTTCGCACACTGAACTTATGTATATAGCGGCATTAACTCCTACACAGCTCGTCATAATTCAAGCGTAAGCCACAGACAGACACTGGGAGCTGGTTGTACATATGCCGAATGAGTGTAAATAATAGATAGTAAGATTTTTTAAACCTTACACTGCGTATCCCTTACTCTTTATAACTTCTATTACCTGATCTACATACTTCTCACACTCTTCTGTGCTTCCAGCCTCAACCATTACACGGACAACAGGCTCTGTTCCGCTTTCGCGTACGAGGATTCTTCCATCTGCGCCAAGTGCATTGGCAACTGCCTCAACTGCAGCCTTAACATCTGCATCATCCTGTGCCTGTGTCTTATCTGTAACCCTGATGTTCTTAAGAACCTGTGGATATATAACAAGTGGTGCTGCAAGCTCTGACAATGTCTTCTTCTTTGCAAGCATAACCTCCATCATCTTAAGGGCTGTGATAATTCCATCACCTGTTGTTGCATATTTAGAGAATATAATGTGTCCTGACTGCTCTCCACCTATACGGTAGCCGTTCTCTGACATACACTCATATACATACTTATCGCCAACCTTAGTCTTTTCGTACTCAATTCCTACTGCATCAAATGCTTTGTAAAGTCCGAAGTTAGACATTACTGTTGTTACAACCTTGTTTCCGACAAGCTTATCTCTGTCCTTCATATAACATCCATAGATATAGAGAATATGGTCACCTGTTATGACCTCGCCCTTCTCATCTACACACAGACATCTGTCAGCATCACCGTCAAACGCAAATCCTACATCAAGATGCTCTCTTCTTACTAAATCCTGAAGTCCTTCAATATGTGTAGAACCGCAGTTTGCATTAATATTAGTTCCGTCCGGAGCAGCATTTATAACATATGTCTTAGCTCCAAGTGCGTCAAATACAGCTTTTGCAAGTGTCCATGCACTACCATTAGAAGCATCAAGACCTACTCTTATTCCTTTGAATGAATAAATTGCAAGACTCATAAGATATCCCATATATCTGTTACGACCTGCTGTGTAATCAACTGTACATCCAATGTTTTCTCGTGTTGCGTATGGAATTTCTCCAAGCTCACCATCAAGGTACTTCTCGATTTCAGCGATAACATCCTCTTTCATCTTCTCACCTGCGGCATTAATAAGCTTAATTCCATTGTCATAGAAAGGATTGTGACTTGCAGAAATCATAATTCCGCAATCAAAATCTTCTGTTCTTGCAACATAAGAAACACTTGGTGTAGTTGTAACATGAAGAAGATACGCGTCTGCTCCTGATGCTGTAAGACCGGCTACCAAAGAATACTCAAACATATAACTGCTTCTTCTTGTATCCTTACCAATAACAATCTTTGCCTTACCATTCTCATGGTTTTTTCCATAATACCAGCCTAAGAATCTTCCCACCTTAAATGCATGGTCAACTGTAAGAGTTACATTTGCTTCTCCTCTGAATCCGTCAGTTCCAAAATACTTACCCATAATCTACTCCTTAATCATCATATCCGTTAGGATTATTCTTCTGCCATCTCCATGAATCAGCACACATAGTCTTTAAATCACGCTCTGCTTTCCAGTGAAGCTCTCTCTCTGCCTTACCTGCGTCACAGTAGCATGTTGCGATATCACCTGGTCTTCTTGCCTTAATTACATATGGTATATGTATTCCTGTAGCAGCCTCAAAATTCTTTACTATATCAAGTACTGAATATCCATTACCTGTTCCAAGATTATATATTACAATTCCCGGATTATCATTGAGCTTTTCTATGGCCTTAACATGTCCAAGTGCAAGGTCAACAACATGAATATAATCTCTTACTCCTGTTCCATCATGAGTATCATAATCATTACCAAATACCCCAAGTTCCTTTAACTTTCCAACAGCAACCTGTGTTATATATGGCATAAGATTATTAGGAACTCCGTTAGGATTCTCTCCTATTGTTCCGCTCTCATGTGCTCCAATTGGGTTAAAGTATCTTAAAAGAATTACATTCCATTCCGGGTCAGCCTTCTGGATATCTGTAAGAATCTCCTCAAGCATTCCCTTAGTTTTGCCATAAGGATTAGTAATCTCGCCCTTAGGGCATTCCTCTGTAATAGGAACAAATGCAGGATCTCCATAAACTGTAGCTGAAGATGAGAATATAATATTCTTGACACCATGATTTCTCATAACATCAAAAAGTGTAAGTGAACCGGATATATTATTCATATAATACTCAAGCGGCTTTGCTACTGACTCACCTACAGCCTTAAGTCCAGCAAAATGTATAACACTGTCTATACTTTCCTTCTCAAATATCTCATTTAATGCTGCAGCGTCATTGATATCTGCCTCATAAAATGTAACTTCCTTTCCAGTAATCTTCTCGACTCTTTCTAAAGACTTTCTGCTTGAATTAACAAGATTATCAACAACTACAACATCATAACCTGCATTCTGAAGTTCTACTACTGTGTGGCTTCCAATAAAGCCTGCGCCACCTGTTACTAATATTGCCATTGTTATCTCCTTTATGTTCTATACTAATATAGCCACAAAACTTCATATAACATGTCGTTCTGTGGCTTATTATATGTCTTATGTTACGATATTATTTGTCGCCTTTCATCATACGCTCAGTTGACCATATTTCAACCTCGTACCTGTTGCTCTTATTATATCTCTTTCTAAGGTTCTTGAGCTGCTTTAAGTACTCTAACGTAACCTTTCCTGAAAGCTTTGATTCACCTTCAGTTCTCTGCTGGAATTTGTATGGAATCTCTACAACCTTGCTGTATGTACCCATCGCAAGAACCTCAACCATAATCTTCCATCCGATTGGCTGAAGGTCAGCATTCTCAATAACTTCTCTTCTGAACATAAAGAGTCCGCTTGTAGGATCTGATATCTTTCTAAGACAAGGCAACATAACCTGTCCTATCTTTCTTGCTGTTCCAGATACGAACTTTCTGTACCAGTTAAGTCCGCCATCATCTCCACCTGGAATAAGCCGGCTAGGTATACAGAAGTCTGCACCACTTTCCATAGCCTTATACATATATTTAAGAACGATTGGTGGGTGCTGTAAATCAGCATCCATACATGCCATATATTCGCCCTTTGCAAGCTTAAAACCATCAAGAACAGCAGTTGCTAATCCTGTTCCATTCTTTCTATGTTCCATTCTCACCTGTGGATATTCCTTAGCAACTTCCATAATCACATCAGGTGTATTGTCCTTACTGTCATCAACAAAGACAATTTCATAATCAACACCCTTCAAAGCAACATCAATCTGTGCTACAAGATTTCTGATGTTCTTGCTTTCATTAAATGTTGGTATTACTACTGATAACATTATCATACTCTCCTTTAAAAAGAATTCTCTCGTCATTATACATCAATATACAACAAAGTAAAACATTTTTTTATATTCTGGTAACAACCATGGTTGCCTGTCCCTTAATTATTATTGAACGAAGACCTGCGCTTACAAAGAAACTGTCACCTGCTTTAAACTCCATAGTCTTTTCATAATCATCAGTTTCAATAGTTCCTGAGCCATTAATGAAAAGTACAGAAACAAAGGATGCCTCATCAACAGTAATCTTTGCTTCATCATTGACATCATACTTATATACTTCAAAGTATTTGCACTGGACAAGTCTTTCTTCTGTGAAATGTTCATTTCTTGCAATAACAACCTCTGTCTTATTGTCCTTGATATATTTATGGTTATCAACAACATCAAGTGCTTTCTTAACATGAAGTTCTCTTGGATTACCGAACTTGTCCCTTCTGTCATAATCATACATACGGTAGGTACAGTTAGAATTCTGCTGTATCTCACATATGAATACACCTGCGCCTATTGCATGGATTGTTCCTGCCTTAACCATAACAACATCGCCTGCTTTAACCTCTATCTTATTAAGTATGTCTGTGATTGTATTATTATTAATTCTCTCAAGAATTTCTTCCTTAGATGCGTCTCTTGAAAGCCCACAGTACAGATATGATCCCGGTTCACTGTCCACTACATACCACATCTCATTCTTTCCATATTCATTCTCATTCTCAAGAGCATATTCATCATCAGGATGAATCTGTATAGAAAGTGCCTGCTTTGCATCTATGAATTTTATAAGGATAGGGAATCTGTCCTGTGCCTGACATTTCCAGCCTAATGCTTCTTTTCCTATAATATTAAGGTACTCATTAAAGAGCATTCCTTTATATCTTCCCTCAGCTATACGGCTCTGACCGTCAGGATGAGCTGAAAGTTCCCAGCTCTCACCGATGACATCATAATCACATTTCTTGCCATATACATCACGAATCTTGGTTCCACCCCACAGATTATCCTTAAATGCAGGTTCAAGCTTCGCAATAGGACTCTTATCCAGTCTTACATAATTAGCAGATGCCTGTGGGTTATCCTTATTATATATCTTAACAAGATCTGTATCTGATATATTATCTACAATACCAACCTCTATTACTACCACATTCTTGTCTGTCTTATTAGCAATCCTGTGTTTCGTTCCCACTGGAATGAATACACTTTCATATTTGTTATAATCAGCAGTTTCATTACCAAGTGTAATTGTAGCAATACCTTCAACTATTGACCAATGCTCAGTTCTCTTTTCATGCCGGTGAAGAGACATTGACATTCCTGGAAAAACAGTAAGCTTTCTGACTTTATATCCCTGTGAATAATTAAGTATCTCCTGTATTCCCCATTCCTTATAAGTAGTCCTGTTATAATCGAAAAATGCTTCATAAGTATCCATATTATCTTTCATAATCTGCTTGATATTATCAGCAGATTTCTTTGATGATATATATGTTGCATCATCTGTATTAACAACTACAAGATCTCTTAAATCATTGGCGACAACAAGTCTCTTCGGTGCATTATTTATAATATTAACATTATCGCAGTCATTCTTGATAACACATTCTGACTTAATATTGTTTCCAAATTCAGCTAAATCGCTGGCGTTGCCGACATCCATCCACTCGAAATGGAGCTTGTACAGGAGTTGTAGTAGACGCTACAGGTGAAACCGTTATCGGTGCGTCTGTAGTAGTGAAAGGTACGACTAATGGTACGATAACCGGACTTGATGGCGACTTCTCTTTATCCAATGTGAAAAAAGGGGATATCATTCAAATTTCATTTGTAGGTTATCAAACAGTAGAGATTCCTTGGGATGGACAACCCATGAATGTAACTTTACAGGATGACACACAAACATTGGGTGAAGTTGTAGTGACTGCTCTTGGTATCAAACGTGAGAAAAAAGCACTGGGTTATGCCATGCAGGAGGTAAAAGGTGACGCGTTACTTGAAGCTCGTGAAACGAACCTCGCAAATGCTTTGACAGGTAAAGTTTCAGGTGTCCAGATTATCCGTTCAAGTAATGGTCCTGGCGGTTCTTCCAAAATCCAGCTTCGTGGTGCGAATTCTGTAACAGGTTTGAACCAGCCGTTAATTGTTGTCGATGGTGTGCCAATGGATAACTTTACAGGAGCAAGTAATAATGATATTGATAACCCGACATTGGATATGGGTAATGGACTTTCAGATATTAATGCTGAAGATATTGAGTCCATGTCTGTGTTGAAAGGTGCGTCAGCTGCTGCACTTTATGGTTCTCGTGCCGGTAATGGTGTTATTTTGATTACAACTAAAAAAGGAACAAAGCGTGAAGGTTTGGGTATCACCATCTCTGGTTCAGTTTCCGCTGAGACAACATTTATGCTCCCTAAACGCCAAAAAGCCTTTGGACAAGGTGAGAATGGCGTGTTCGACTCAACTAACGGCTATAGCTGGGGTCCTGAAGTAACAGGGCAAAGCTATACAAAATGGGATGGTACAACTGCAAATATGCAAATCTTTGATAACGTAAAAAATTTCTTTGATACAGGTGTGAACTTATCAGAAAGCATATCATTCCAGCAGCAGTATGATAAAACATCCATTTACACCTCATTGAATCGTATGGATGACTCCAGCATGATACCGGGTGCTAACTTAAGCCGTACAAACTTAACTTTGCGTGCATCTTCTACTTTTGGTAAAGATGATCGTTGGAGCATTGATGCAAAAGTACAATACATCAATACCCTCGCAGAAAACCGCCCTATCAGTGGTGCACGTGGGAATAATGCATTTTATACTATTTTCAATATGCCTACGACTATTGACATCCGTGACTTTTCCAGCCCTGTCAAAGACGAATTCGGCGAAATGATCTGGTGGAGTAAAGGGGGTATCAACCCTTATTGGTCTAAAGATTATAATCCCAATAAAGACAGTCGCAATCGTTTCCTGATGAACGGATCATTGAAGTACAAATTTACAGATTGGCTGGATGCTGAAATCAAAGCCGGTAGTGATATGTATTTCACTGAGGGTGAAGAGAAATTGTATGCAGGAAGTCCTACTAATAATAAGAACAGCCGTTACAGCACTAGTGAGAAAAAGTTCTTCGAAAATAATTTCAGCTTTTTGATCAGTGGCCATAAAGATGAATTGTTTGGAAAATTTGGTGGTAATTTCTCTTTTGGTGGTAACTTAATGGAAAGAAAATCTACAGGTTTGGATAATGCTATGGGAAAATTGACTGCTCCCGATTTATTCTCTTTAGCCAATGGTGACAAAAAAGATTTGTCAATAACCGAAACCTATATTCATAAAAAAATCAATTCTTTGTATGGAACTCTTGGGATCAACTATAATGGTTGGGCATTCTTGGATGCAACTTTCCGTAATGACTGGTCATCAGCTTTGAATAAAGAAAACCGTTCATTCTTCTATCCGTCTGTTTCATTGTCATGGGTGATCAGTGATATGGTGGGTAAAGTAGGCAAAGGCATGCCCGAATGGTTTACTTATGCTAAAGCACGTGCATCTTTTGCACAAGTAGGTAACGATATGGATGCATATCAGTTATATAATACATATAGTATTGGTTCAGACCCTAATGGCAATACAACTGCCGGACAAGGAAAAACCAAATACGATGCAGATGTACGCAGCGAGTTGATTACTTCTTGGGAAGCCGGTGCTGAATTGAAATTCTTCAATAACCGTTTAGGAGTTGACTTTGCATGGTACAAGACAAACGCAAAACGCCAGTTAATGAATATTCCTTTAAATAACCTTTCCGGTTATGATAACATGAAAGTAAATGCAGGTAACATTCAAAATACCGGTATTGAAATCATGTTGAATGCACGCCCTATCGAAACAGCTCAATTTAGTTGGGATACTCAGTTGAACTTCTCTCAGAACAAGAGTAAGATTATTGAATTATTACCGGGAAAACCAGGTATGCAGTATGCTTTAGGAGGTTCTGACGCATTACAGGTTTATGCAGTTGCGGGAGGTGCTTATGGTGAAATCTGGGGTACCAAATATCAACGAGTAGAAGAAGGAGAATTTAAAGGACAATTATTACTCAATGAATCAGGACTGCCACAGGCCACTAGTGACAAGCATAAGATTGGTGAACAACAGCCTGACTTCCTATTAGGATGGACAAATACATTTAATTATAAAAACTTCACACTTAGTTTCCTGATTGACGGACGTTTTGGTGGCGATATTTTCTCATTCACCAATATGAACTTGCAACGTAGTGGTATTGCCGAATGTACTGCTCCAGGCGGTAAACGTGAGGATATCGTTGTAGCGGGAGTTATCAAAGATGGCAACGGTTATAAGGTAAATGATCAAAGTGTTTCTTTAGAACGTTATTACAAAGCTTTGGCTACAGGCCGCGCCGGTATTTCGGAAGCTTATATCTATGATGCTACCAACATCCGTTTGCGTAACATCGCCTTGAGTTATCGTTTCCCGTCATCTATGTTGAAAAAGACTCCGTTCCAACAGGTTAAGCTTGGTTTCACCGTGAATAATGTATGGATGATTTCAAGCCATTTGGACGGCATTGATCCGGAATCAGTATATGCTACAAGTACTAATGCAACAGGTTTGGAGAACTCGTCAGCTCCGACATCACGTTCTTACCTGTTTAATGTAACTCTTGGTTTCTAATCATAAAAAAGAAAAAGAACAATGAAAACAATGAATAAATTATTTTTGGGGCTTGGCTTTTGCGCCGGATTAGTTTCCTGCTCTGACTTTGATGAAGTCAATACCAATCCCACAGCCGCCGGTGAGGAATATGTAAAACCTCAATATGCATTGAATAATTCTATAGGACAGGCACAGATGAATCCCGGTACCGCAGAACGTGTAGTAGTCTATAATTGGGCTAGTGCTGCCAGAATTTGTGGAGAAATGAGTTTTCTGAACGTAGGCCGCTATAGTGATGACTACACATCTGCTTATTATTATCCTGATCTCAGTTCCAGTATTAAAAATGCTACGTTGGCTATTACAGCAGTAGAGAACCAGCTCGAAGCGGCCACTACCACTGCACATGAAAAAGAATTTTTCCCGAACGTAAAGCAGTTTGCCCGTATCTGGCGTGCCTATCTTATCAGTGAGTTTGTCGATAATTTCGGACCTTATCCTATTGAAAGTTTCCTAGGGGAAAATCCTGTTTTCAACTCAGAGAAAGATGATTATGAATTCATTTTAAAGGAGTTGAAAGAAGCCGCAGCAGCTATTAACACCTCTGTCCTGCCTGTTGAGGCAGAAGGCAAATGCGACCCGTTTGACAATGTAAAATATGATCCTGTGAAGTGGCAGAAATATGCAAATTCACTCCGTATGCGTCTGGCCATGCGTTTATCAAACATCGACAAGGCAACTGCACAGGCCGAATTTGAGGATGCGGCCAAAGGTAACAAGATTTTAACGGCTGATGATATGTTTGCAGTAAAAGAAAATGATGGATGGGATGTCTTTTCCGGAGTATATACCCGTTCATTTGACGATCAGGTTCTTTCTTCAACAGTTGCCAATCTTCTGACTAATTTAGGTGGTATTAAAGTAACAGAACAACGTTCCGATTTGGCTAGTTATGTTAAACCAGCTAATTATTTAGGTATTAAATATGACAGACATTATGTTGCTAATACAGATAATCCTACTAAACAATATTGGCTGGATGGTATGCCGGAAAATCTTGACCCGCGTGCATTAAAGATATTCTGTCTGCCTGATGATGAAAATGCTGAGAACTACATAGATAAATATAATGACAGGACAGCTAAAGATTTCGTTCTTTACACAGTAGACGAAAACGGGAATCCGATTCCTAACAAGGATAATCCCGGAGAAATAAAGATTGATGCAACTCGTTGTTGGAATGGTTATCCCGCTGGTTCGCGTGGTGGATGGTCACCAACCTTGGCTTATAACCAACTGGTAACAAATGGATATGGCCCCGGCTGTACTCTTCCAATGTTGGGTAAAGACTACTGTAAGGGCAAATCTCGCATATTCTTTGCAGCATGGGAAACGTATTTCTTGCTAGCAGAAGCTTCATTGTATGGTTGGAACACTGGAACAACAGCGAAAGAAGCCTATGAAAACGGTATTAAAGCTAGTTTTGAATACTTTGGTGTTAGCGAATATGTGAATGATTATCTGAATTCCACCAACTACAATCGTGTAGGTACTTCAGTCAAATTTGATCATACCACTGAACCTACTGCTGAACAAATGACTTATGTGGATGGATACAGCAAGGAACAGAAGACTGTTACTTATGAATATCCTACAGCTTCTAAAACGTTATATGGAAAAGCATTGAATGACCACCTGACTAAAATTATCACTCAAAAATTCATTGCACAAACTCCGTATTTGGTATTGGAAATGTGGTCGGATTTCCGCCGTTTGGGATTACCATTCTTTGAGATTCCTGCAAACGAAAGTTCAATGACCGGTTCAGACATGGTCAATGCCTGGAATCCTAATTCTTGGAAAGACGGACAGAAATGGGAATTTTATCCACAGCGTATGCGATATCCTTCCAGCCTGGAGAATGCAGACCCCGAAGGCTATAAACAAGCTGTAGAGTTATTAGGAGGCTCAGATAATATCATCACTCCCTTATGGTGGACCGGACGTTAATGCCTTAACCTGAAACATTTATAGAATAATAAGTTAGCCAGCTAATGCATACTTAAAGTATTACGAATTAGTTGGCTAACTTATATTATTTTCTGAATGTCCCTTATTATGGCCCAAAATCATTTGATATTCTGATGTCGGCAAAGCATATTACACATGAATCATAGATTCCCTAAACATTCATAACTACACAAAAAAGAAGGACTACCTTCTCACGAAGCCAGTCCTTTCATTTGCTATTAATAATCTAGTAATTTTCTGATAAATTTTGAACGCTTTCTTATCTAAGAAACAAGCATTAACGCTCTTTTGTTTATTCCTCCATTGTAAAACTTTTCAGTATTTTTTCGGCAATATTTTCATTTTCCTTGCTATAGATAATAGATATATAAAATCCACTACCTGCCGCCTTAGTCATCAGACAAGCATAAAGGCAATGATCTGTTTCGCAGCTTCCTTTTAAATAAGTACCGAAAAACTGTGGTAACTCAAACTCCTGCACAGCCGACTGGTCTTTCACCCCGTCATCATTGGCATAGTCTTTTAATACACTCTTCAAGTCACTTTTTGTCATACCATCCGAATCCAAAGACTGAATGGTAATATAAAACCTGGAATTGTTCAGAAGAAAAGTCTCCTCTGTATCCTCCTCCACCAAAATCCCTTTTGGAGCCTCAAAAGTCAGACCATAGGCTGTCCATGTAATAGGAACCAAGGCTTGCGCACTTGCTGACAACCAGGTCAGACTTAAAAACACAAGAAGTAAAACCTTTTTCATTTTTAATTATTTTACCAATAAAACTCCGATCAGTCCACAACTGATTATTTATCCTTTTCACGGATTTCCACACGACGAATCTTTCCACTGATGGTCTTTGGAAGTTCTTCTACAAACTCTATGACACGCGGGTACTTGTACGGAGCAGTCACACGCTTCACATGATCTTGCAACTCCTTTACCAACTCAGGTCCTTCCTTACCCTTAAAAGTTTTAGAAAGGACAATCGTCGCCTTTACTACCTGACCACGGATTTCATCAGGCACACCGGTAATGGCACATTCCACAACAGCCGGATGGGTCATCAAAGCACTTTCCACCTCGAACGGGCCTATACGATAACCCGAACTCTTGATCACATCGTCAGCACGGCCTACAAACCAAAAATAACCATCCTCGTCACGCCAAGCCACATCACCTGTATAATAAATACCATCATGCCAAGCATCTTCCGTTAATTCCGAAGCACGATAATATTCTTTGAACAATCCCAATGGTTTGCCCCTATCTGTACGAATAACAATCTGACCTTGTTCTCCATCCTCAGCAGAACGCCCGTCGTGTGTCAACAAATCTATATCATATTGAGGATTAGGTACCCCCATACTTCCGGGTTTAGGCTCCATCCAGGGAAAAGTACCTAAAGTCAATGTAGTTTCCGTTTGTCCAAAACCTTCCATCAGACGGATACCTGTGATTTTCTTGAACGTTTCATATACAGAATAATTCAAAGCCTCTCCCGCCGTAGTACAGTATTCCAAAGAAGAAAGATCATATTTACTAATATCCTCCTTAATTAAAAAACGATAAATAGTAGGAGGAGCACATAAAGAAGTGATATGATAATCCTGAATCTTTCCAAGAATATCTGCCGGTGTAAATTTTTCATGATCATACACAAAAATATTGGCTCCTGCTATCATCTGTCCATAAAGTTTTCCCCAGACAGCTTTCCCCCAACCTGTATCGGCAATGGTAAGATGAAGACTGTCACGATGCAAATTATGCCAGAAACTGGCAGTTACAATATGTCCCAAAGGATATGTAAAATCATGTGCCACCATCTTAGGTTCACCTGTAGTGCCCGAAGTGAAATACATTAATGAAGTATCTTCATTCGTATTGGGATGTTCCGGTTTGACAAAAGGAGCAGCTTTTTCAATACCTTTATGAAAATCTTCAAAACCCTCCGGAATATCCGGTCCTACACTGACCAGTTTTCTTACTGAAGGACAATCGGGCATGGCATCTATAATATGCTTTGTTATCACATCTTCTCCTGCAGCTACAATCATCTTGATATCAGCAGCATTACAACGATACACGATATCCTTTTTTGTCAACAGATGAGTTGCAGGAATAACCACAGCTCCTAACTTATGCAAGGCAATAATAGAGTACCAGAACTCATAACGACGCTTTAAAATAAGCATCACCATATCACCATGACCAATACCAAGGCTCTGAAAATAAGAAGCAGTCATATCCGTATACTTTTTCAAGTCTGCATAAGTATATTGTATATGCTCCCCTTTATCATTAGTCCATAACAATGCTTTCTTATCGGGTTCTTCGGCAGCCCAAGCATCTACTATATCATAACCAAAATTAAAATTTTCAGGGATTTTAATCTTTAAATTCTTTATAAAGTCCTCTTGTGAGGTAAATGTGGTCTGTTCTAAGAATTTTTCTACCATAATCTTATTCAATTAAAAATTGAGAACCAAAAATTAGAAATAGTTGCAGTCAATGACAACGCTGTCTTTTTAATCTCAATTTATTATAATATTACTGCCAAGAATTTCACAGTCTTATCATCCAATGCCATCATACCATGTGGAATAGAAGAATCAAAATAAAGACTGTCACCTGGATTCAAGATCAATTCTTTTCCATTTATATTAAGTAACATTCTTCCTTCAATAACCAAATTGAATTCTTGTCCCTCATGTGAGTTAAAATGAATCGGAGTATTTTCCGGTTTCGGTTCTACAGTCACAATAAAAGGATCAGCCTTACGCCCGCGAAAACCGGAAGCCAATGACTGATATTTATACGCCTTGGTCCGTTCTACCGACACTCCTGAACCACAACGGGTCAGAAAATAAGAACTCATCTTAGGTTCTTCACCAAACATTAATACATCCAATGCAATACCGTATTTACGGGCTATTTTCTGTAAAGCACTGACAGAAATATCTTTCTCCCCGCTTTCCATACCCAAATACTCTTCCACTGAAAGCTGGCAACTTTTAGCCACTTCATCAGGAGTCAGTTCCAGAACGTCCCTTAATCCCTGGAGACGCTCAGCTATTTGTTTTATCTGGTCACTCATAATCTTATTGTTTTATGCTTCAAAGATAATGAAGATTTAAGAATTCCTAGCAAAATTTCATTAAGTTTCGAAGAAAACCATCTGACAGACAACATTAGTTAAGATTATATGCAAAACGTTTACTCTCCGAACGTACAGCATCATCAGCACATTTGAAACAAGACAAGAACCACAAAGTTAGCTTCCGAAGCCCCTCATCCTTTCCACAAAATTCTGAATCACCGGATACATAGCCTCAGGCGATTCCAACTCATAGCAAAGAGTTTCCAAAGGACACCAGCCTGTCCGGTTTCTGTTCCAAATACGAGAAACTATTTGAACACACTCCACCCTAATATTCGCCTTGTGCAATACAGCCAATGCAGGCTCACTGATGATATCCGTATAAACCTCCCGGACACCCCCCAGCACCATCAATGCGGCAGCTGCTTTTCCTACCACCTTGTCAGCAACCTGCGCTCCATGCAAAAAGACCGGATGCTGATTCAGCAAATCATATAAATCGGCTACCCCGCGTTGGGTAAAAGTACGGATCTCTTCCTTTCTGATAACACAGGAATAGCCGCCTTCATGCAACAATCTGATTAATTCATCCATCTTCCTTTCTATTTCATTCAGATAATACGATGCATCTCATGACCTTCTACATAAATAGCACTAAACGGGCGGCTCGGACAAAGATTTTCACAAGCGCCACAACCGATGCAACGTTCTGTATTCACAACCGGTATCTTAAGTAATTTTTCATCATCGGCATCTTTAGGAACCATCAAGATAGCCCCCGTAGGACAATGACGGGCACAATTTCCACAACTTACCCCATCTGTGTTCACTATACAATTCTGAGCAACCCACACAGCATGACCAATCTGTACAGATGACTTCTCTGTCAGATCAGCCAAGTGAATAGCATCAGTAGGACATACTTCTGCACATTTCGCACACTCAGGACGACAATATCCACGTTCGTAAGACATCTCGGGCTGCATCAGATGTTTCAAATCACCGGACGGACGCAATACCTGATTAGGGCACACCGACACACAAAGCTGACAAGCCGTACAGTGCTGCGCAAAATGACGGAAACTCAATGCTCCCGCAGGAACAATAGGAGTGGCACGCCTGGGAACTTTCTTATCTATAAGAGGAGCCAGACCGCCATCCACTTTCTTTTCCTGAGCTTTTACGGCAACACTTGCAGCAATCAAAGCCGAAACCGTAAAGAACCCACGCCGTGCAATATCTACCTTTTCTTTGTTTAAAGACGCCTGAGAAGCCTGTTTGCCAATTCCTTCACTTGCTGGAGCCTGTTTCTTCAGAAGCATCTGCCCCGATACATATTTTATTGCCCCTTGGCGGCACTTGCCTAGACAATCCATACAAGCAACACAACGGGAATAATCAATCTCATGTGCTTTGGGATTAATGCAGGAAGACTTGCAATTACGAGCACAAAGTCCGCAACCATTACATTTAGACGTATCAATAACCGGTTTAAAATAAGAATATCTAGATAAGAATCCCAATACTGTACCCACCGGGCAAATGGTATTGCAATAAGTTCTTCCTCCACGCCATGCCAAAATAAAAAGCACAATCACAGTACCCACTGCAACTGCAAAAGTAGAAAGACCTTTCATCCAAACATCTACCGAATAAAAAGCATAACTGTCCACACGCTCCGCCCATAGGGCAAGTACATTGTTCCCCCATTGATACAAAGGTGTCAGCAGGTTAGAAATGATACGGCCGTATGCACTGTAAGGAGCAATCAACGCCGCCAATGAAACCACCCCTGCTACCAAAGCGACGACAAACACTGCCAATACCCCATAGCGTAACCACGACAAAGCAGGCGAGTAGCGGAAACGATTCTTCTTTACCTTTCCCGAAACCCAGGAAATGATATCTTGAAACACCCCTAACGGACAGATAACCGAACAATAGACACGCCCCAAAAGCAGAGTCAACAAAACAAGGGCTATCACCACCCCCACATTCAATGCCAGCACGGCAGGAAGGAACTGTATTTTCGCCATCCAGCCAAACCAACCATGCACAGTTCCTGTAAAATCCAAAAACAGCAACGTGATCATTGTAAAGAACAAAAGGGCGGCGGCAAGTCTTATTTTACGTAACATAAGCATTCGTTATTTTATCATGTTTATCCATTCCATTATAAAGTCTCTTGTTTCAACTGTTCCACATATGCGTCTATGCGATGCAGTTCTTTGGGAATATCAATGCTTTGAGGGCAATGCGGATTACACTGGTTACATCCGGTACAATGGCTTACCTGCCGCAGTTTGGGCACACTACGATCATAACCTATCAGGAAAGCACGCCGTGCACGGCGGTAATTCTCATCCTGACTGCTTTTAGGCACATTTCCTTCGTTGACACATTTATTATAATGCACCAGAATTGCCGGAATATCCAACCCGTAAGGACAGGGCATACAATATTTGCAGTCATTGCAAGGAATCGTAGGGAACTTCAGCATCAATTGGGCTGTTTCTTCCAAGAACTCTTTTTCTTCCTCATTCAAAGGTTCCAAGGGCGAATAAGTCCGAAGGTTATCCTGCAAATGTTCCATATAAGTCATTCCACTCAGCACACACAACACGTTGGGATACGTACCGGCAAAACGGAACGCCCACGATGCCACACTGTTCTCCGGGCGACGCTGCTTCAAGCGCGCCACCAGGTGGTCGTTCAGTTTAGACAAACGTCCTCCCAACAGCGGCTCCATAATCACAGCCGGAATTCCACGCTTGGCCAACTCTCCATACAAATATTCCGCGTTAACATTTCTACCCGAAGCATGGCGCCAATCTACATAGTTCATCTGAATTTGCACAAAATCCCATTTCACATCCAGCGACAGCAAATAATCAAACACTTCCACCGATCCGTGAAATGACCATCCCAAATTACGAATACGGCCTTCTTCACGCTCTTTTAGTAAAAAGTCAAGAACCCCATTGTCAATATAACGGTCATGGAAAGTCTTTATCCCTTCCCCTCCACCTACGGAATGAAGCAAATAATAATCCAGATAATCCGTCTGCAATTCTTTCATCGACTGATGATACATCTTGATGGAATTCTCACGAGTATAGTTTTGGAAATTGGACATCTTTGTCGCAATCAAGAGCTTTTCGCGGGGATAACGTTTCAAGGCCGCACCGGTGGCTCTTTCAGAAAACCCTTGGCAATAGACAGGAGATGTATCGAAATAATTCACTCCGTGAGCGATAGCATAATCCACCAGTTCATTCACCGCATCCTGATCTATCACATTTCCATCGCTGTCCGGTGCAGGTTTCAACGGCCAGCGCATACATCCATATCCTAAAAGTGAGACACACTCCCCTTTGGGAGAAACGCGATACGTCATTTTATCCACAGGCACTTCGCCCAACACAGAAGCCTCGGATGAAGCCGGTTTCCCTTCGGATGCACAACCATACAGGGCTGCCGCCGATGCAGCCGCACTGATGCCTACTATCTTCAGAAACTTCCTGCGGCTCATTTCCTCTTTATCTCTCTTTTCCATAACCTTTTTTTATACTTAAGCACTGATTACCAATATTCGCAAAGATAAAAAGATTCCTTGATATTTATTGCGGCAAAGCACCTCATAATTACATAAAATGCGCACATAGTGCCACATGAATAATATTCTATCATAAAATGCCAAAAACTTCTTTCATTTTTGCATAACTCCAAACATACAGATCATTATTCTTCAAAAAAATACCATCCCATGAAAAAACTACTTCCGGCAAACTTATGCCTCTTCTCTTCCTTTCCGCTCCGGGTATAGGAACAAGATATTCTGATAGCTACTCCGAACACCTCCCTGCCGTTGTCCGTCCCCGAAAACGTGAAGCCATTATTACCTACAAGAAAATCCGTCCGATGATACAGCTGGACAATTTATCATACCGTCTCATCTCGCCTTACAATGATAAAGGTGTTTTCTCACTGATGCTCTACACCCCACAGAAAAAACATGCCGTGTTCTTGCCTACAAGATTCAGCATTATTGCAATCAGATTATTCCCCGTTTCCGCATGGACAGGCTGAAAGCCGACAAGCAATACCGCATCACGGAACTAAACCGGAAAAGATGCCCGTCCGCTGCCACTGGACAACAAAATGTTCTCCGGAAGAATATTGATGAAACAAGGTGTCGAGCTACCGCTACAACATGAGTACGCCAGCCGCATACTGGAGCCGCCCGAAGTGAGCTAAACCTTCCGGTTGATATTGACAGACAAAAAGAGGATGTCAAAACTCTGTTTTTGAAAATATGAACTTATAATCTGGCATTTGAACATCCTAAAAGGCTAAAGAAAGGGCCGTATCATTACTCAATACAGAGCTTGATACGACCCTTTTTTAAGTGTTATAAATACGATCTGTAACTTTGCGGGGTAGCCATTTTAGTTTTGACACATTTACCCTTTTTTGTCTATCAGTCCATTCCGATACGTTTCATCAACTCATCATATTCCTTCTCTTCCCTGCACAACGGCCTGTACCAGGTATATTTCAACACCACGGTGGTCACCACCAGCAGCAACACCGACGCAATGAGTCCCCCCGTACCGCGCACCACCAGATACATGGGCACAATAGTGAGACAGCACTGCCACACGATACCAATCGCCACATTGAACATATCCCGCTTGAAATGGCGGTTGCGCGTCACCTGCGGATAGCGTGCTACCGCCTTGGCCGCCACCGGTTTCCACCACCCCCACGGACGTACCCGGATATAGAAGTTCACCAGCGTCTCCTCGTCAGTAGGAGGTGCCGAATACGTACCCACGATACAACCCACCAGCGAAATGCCGAACAACACGGGGAAAAAATAAAGTACCAGCGAATCGGGCACCGTGAACTTCATCACAATGGCAGCCACCACACCCGAGGTCATTCCCCAGAAATACCCCTCACCGTTAAACTGCCACCAGTGCCACTTCAACACATTAGCGGCAATATATCCGCCGAACAACGCGCCCACAATCCACTGGAAAATCTCGTTGATATCCTTCAGAAAAAAGCCCATCACCGTACTGATAACCACCACCAGTACCGAAACGAGGTAACTCGCCCGTATCTGTGTTCTGACGGAAGCCCCTGGGGTGATATACTTCAGATAAATATCATTCACCACATAGGCCGGTGCCGCATTCACCGTAGAAGCGAATGTAGACATGAATGCCGACAGCAATCCTGCCAGTAACAAACCCGCCAGCCCCACCGGCACATACTTCGTAATCAGGTGAGGAAGAATTGTTTCGAAATCCGTGTGGACAGCCGTCATCTGTTCCAGTCCTCCATCCACTTTAAAGAAATAGATAGCCAGCAACGCAAACCCCATAATCATCAGATAACGCGGAATCAGCAGAATGACCGATACCGAACCGCTCATCAGCGCCGCCTCCTTGGGTGACTTGCACGACAGGATCTTCTGCATGTCATAGTTCGGAGCAGGTCCCGCCATGCTCATAAAAATCCCTTTCAGCAACGCCATCATCACAAAGACACCCATCAGGCTGTAAGGCTCGTCCGCCATGCGTTCCGTCAGCAAACTCATCCGTTCACTCCAGTCAATGTCCAGCGTCCAGCCGAAGAAAGGCGACTCCCACCCTGCAGGCACAAATTCCCGGATCATTTCAGGAGCCACCATGTTCATCCCGATAATGGCAATGACCACACCCGCCACCGTCATGATGAGGAACTGCACCACATCCGTCCACACAATGCTGAGCATACCGCCCAGCATCACATAGAAGGTAGCAATGGCCGTAAAGAAAATGCCGTAAAAATGAGGCACATATTGTACCGGAATATCCCAGGGCACATACTGCGACACTACCTCCCACGGAAAAAAGATCTCCATGAACTTGCCGATTCCGATAAACCCGTAGCTCAAGAAGCCCAGCACGCTGAGCAGAGCAAAGACAATGACAATAGTATGCGAGAGCGTAGCCCCCCGCCCCTGCCCGAAACGGGTCTTTATCCATTCGGCGCCCGTCAGCACATTGCTCCGGCGGAGCCACACCGACAGATAGACCATCAGGAAAATTTGATTGAACACGGGCCACAACCATGGAATCCACAGACTTTTGAACCCATAAGCAAAAGCCCAATACACCATCAGCATGGTGCCGGTAATATCAAACATGCCCGATGCATTCGACAGTCCCAACATATAAAACGGCAACGACTTTCCGCCCAAAAAATAAGAATCCATATTCTTTGCCGCCTTCTTTTTCAAAAACAACCCGATGGCGACAATAACCATCAGATAAGCACAAATAATCAGAATATCAACGATATGCAATTTCATAGTATCCGCTTCATCTTTTATTCAAACACCTGTGTCATGGGGCGTCCTATCCACACCTGCGGTTGCTCTAGATTGAAAACAGATGCTATAGTAGACGCGCAGTCAAACTGCATCATGCTCTCTTCGAAAGCTCCCCCCTTCTTGATGTTCTTTCCGGCGATAATGAACGGCGTTTCCATCTCCTCCATGGTCTTTCCGCCATGTCCCTTATTGATTCCCCCATGATCAGCGGTGACAATAATGATGCTGTTTTCATAAATACCCGCTTCCTTGATGGCATCCACAATACGGCCCACATAGCCGTCCAGTTCTCTCAGTTTGGCATAATAAGCCGGAGTATCGTGTCCGTCACCGTGCCCCACGTGGTCAGGGTTGTCGAAACAGAAAGCACTCAACACCGGTTTCTTCTGCGTAATATACTCACAGGCCATGTCACACAAAGCCGTAGGATGCGTGTTATAGTCGGGTGCCTGCGCATGATGGTTCAAAGCCAGCGTATCTACCAGATACTTGATACCATCCCATTCATACAGTACGCCCATCTCGGCATCGGGGGCCGCCTTGCGCAACTCGCTGAACACGGTGGGGAAAATGCCATGCTCGTTCAGCACACGCGAGGGTAGTTCGGGTGTTCTTGATCCCCACTCCGTGTACCCGTGCAGTTCAGGACCTGCCCCCATAAACATGGAAGCCCAATTTACAGCACTGGATGAAGGAAGTACACTGCGTTTTTTCAACGTATAGCATCCGGCATCCATCAACGCCTTCACGTTCGGCATATCCGCCTTTTCCACACTGTAGGCGCCCCATCCGTCCAAACCGATGACAAACACATGTTCCGCTTTCCATTCCGGAGCCTTCCGGCAACCCGACAACACCATTACGGCTATGCACATAGCCCATAAAGCAATCTTTTTCATACAATATCTATTTTGGGTTTATAATTACAAAATTAGCCATTTATTCCCTTTCGACAAGAAAATAAATGGCATTATCCACTTCTCTTTCCACCTAAAAAACAGCCATTCCGCATTAAAAACGACTTTATCTTATCAATGCCTTTATATTCCTTCTATTTTACCCGTTCAGAAATGCCTCGTTGCGATCTATCAGCGCGTTCACCGCCGCCACTGAAGCTGCGGAACGCAATCCGTCGGCAGGCGTGTGCAGACAGTAGTCCACCAAGCGATCCACCGTAGAGACCGCCACGTGCATCCGCGTGTCGCTGGAGGCATAATAGATGTATACCGTACCGTCGTCATCGGCTATCCATCCGTTCGAGAAAAGCACATTGGACACATCGCCCACCCTTTCCCCCGCCAGCGGAGCCAGCAGATAGCCGGCTGGTTCAGCTATGACGCGCCACGGTTCATCGGCTGCGGTCATATAGAGATAGAGCACATAGCGCAGTCCGGCGGCACATCCGCGTACTCCGTGCGCCAGGTGCAGCCACCCTTGGGAGGTGCGGATGGGGTGCGGTCCCTCTCCGTTCTTCACCTCTTTGATCGTGTGATAATAACGGTGGTTTATTATCATTTCGTCCTTCACCTCCGCCCGGGTGATGTCGTCTATCAACGCCCATCCTATTCCTCCCCCATTTCCGGCATTAATAAAATCATCCTGCGGACGGGTGTAGAGGGCATATTTCCCATTCACAAATTCGGGATGCAACACCACATTGCGCTGTTGGCTAGCCGCTTTCAAGTCGGGCAACCGTTCCCAATCCACCAGATTGCGCGTGCGTACAATTCCCGCCTTTGCCACCGCCGCCGACAGATCTCCCGCCGGTGCCTTGTCATCATGGCGTTCGCTGCAAAAGATACCATAAATCCATCCATCCTGGTGAGCGGTAAGACGCATATCATACACATTGGTTTCCGCCGGATCCACATCGGGCAATACCAGCGGACGTTTCCAGAAGTGGAAATTGTCCACCCCGTTAGGGCTTTCGGCTATGGCAAAGAACGACTTCCGGTCTGCTCCCTCCACACGCACCACCATCAGATACTTTCCGTTCCATTTCAGGGCACCACTGTTCATGGTAGCATTAAAGCCGATACGCTCCATACAACAAGGGTTGGTGGCAGGATTGAAGTCATAACGCCATTCCAGGGGAATATGCTGGCGTGTCAGTACCGGATAAACATAACGGCGGATGACACCGTTCGTTTCTTCCTGCATTTCATTAGGACGTTGCAACAACGCTTCATGGCGTTGGCGCAATGCTTCTATTTGTTTTTTGAAATATTCGTTCATATCTTATTTTCTTTTCATTGTTATCAATCCATCTTTTACAGTAAAAGAATGCTATCCAAACATCTAGAATTATACTATTTTATCAAAAATCAATCATATTCTATACAGTGTTGTTATTGGTTCTCAGGATAAAGAGACATACGGTAAACCCGCTGGTAAATCGCATCTTCCAATTCCAACTCAAACACAACCTCTTGTGTTTCAGGATCTACTTCTGTCACGCGTGCACCACGATTGCCATTGCTAAGCACATTGCTCATTCCCGGACAAATTAATCTGTTACCCGTTTGTTCCAAATATTGCACCCCGGAACGGGCCGGAGTAAAATACGCGGCACCACGCTCTTTTCCATACTGCCAAACTTGGCGAACCGTACGGTTTACTTCATCCACTTCATATTCTATGCCGCAAGTATAAATATTTTTCCTGTCTGTAAAATCCAGCTTGAAGTTACGCCCATAACCATTATTGAAATAAAAAATGTGTCCATTAGGTAATGGGACAGCTGTATGACATCCCCAAGGCCATTCAAAATCATCACAATTCTTCGTTCCGGCTATCACCTCAGGATCAGTAATAGGAGTCCCGTCGGCATGAAGAGGATTCAATAATAATTTCAAGTATTTATCTCTCCAATACCCATGAGGCGATATAATCCACTCAATACCTCCAGCTTTATTAAACTTAAAGATTCCTTGATAACGGGCTGTAGCCAGATAATCATCTCCCCACTCTACTATACCATTATTATGCGCCCAATTACTGGCACTTTGTGCAAAAGGGTCTGAGGTTAGATCATAATCGGTCATTCCATAGCGAGCCGAATCCAACATGTGCACCAAATCCCATTCTTGCAATATCTCCCCTTTTTCGGGATCCATCATAATAATAAAATCATTTATCCGCACATCTTTCCCATTGGCGATTTTAGCGGAAGTCTTGCTCACAGTCGCTAATATATTGCCTTGCTTATCTTGAGATATGGCATGATGCATAGTGTATCCCCGTTCCAGCATATCCCAATTATGAATTGTATTTCCCATCATATCCACCTCCACCATCCGATGATGGTTTCCGTCACCGGTCATATAATGTCCGTTCTGCATCCGGATCAATCCGCACCCGATTCCGATATATCGATGTTCATCCGACTTCTCCCAATCAAGAATCCAACGGATTTCTCCGTCAGCAT
>ENA-UEQR01000503-UEQR01000503.1-human-gut-metagenome-genome-assembly--contig:-NODE-503-length-25095-cov-9.707291_pt1 | contig 25095 bp, 21 predicted proteins | sample MGYA00242944_ERZ507941 | MGnify/ENA primary metagenome ERZ507941 (study PRJEB26167, sample SAMN06115398) | human gut metagenome | host: Homo sapiens | place: China:Chongqing | collected 2016-06-23...
GATAGTAATTCTCTGTTACATTGATATTATCCTTTGATTTATCACCGGTACTTTTTCTTTTTGTATAAATCCGGTCGCCCTCATTGGTAAGTTCACGATCCGTCCTTTCATCAAATGTCTGATCTTTATAATCCGATTTTTCGAAATCATTTACTGTATGCCAGATAATATTTCCATGATCCTGTCTGACAAACGATAAGCTTTCATTTCCGTCTTCCCCTTTTACAATTTTTTGGACAAACGTTCCTTCCCCATCTTTGACGCGCTCATAGTATCCGGTATATTCTGCATCTTTCATGCCATCATCACAGACACGCATATTTCCAGAATATTTTGAAATGTCCCCTTCCGGCTCATCCGGGAAAAAATAAGCCTTTTTCTGTTCGTATTTTGCACCGGTTATGGATGTAACAGTTGTAAGATCCCCATCCCCATAACGCATCTCTTCCACATTTACCGGTTCACATCCACTGATCTGGTATCCAAACTCTGCGTATTCCTCATAAGGCACAATTTCAAGAATCAAAAATGGGTTTTCCTTTGTTCCAAGCTTTGCCGCTGCGGCATTCGCATCGTAAATGTTGCGCTTCGACTCCGGAATCTGCTCTATCTGGTCAACGACCCCTCTTGTCATCTCCGGAAGTTTCTCATCCGCCTTTAATTTATTCCGGTACCCGACAACCCCAAGACAGACAACAAGCACCCCCAGCATACAGACTGCGGATGCAATTCTCTTTTTTCTGTTTCCGTTATTTTTTTTCTGCCGATGCCATCTTACCATCTTCAATACGAACGCCCCTTCCTTACCTGAGTACATTTCTCAGCTTGAATTCATTTTGTATCGTATACTTCTGTTCCAGATATTGCATATCAAAAGAAACCGCAACGGATGCCTTTTCCGTGGAAGCATTTACTGTGCCGGTAAATGCCGTAACATATTCGCCGATCAGATTTTCCTGCACCTCATCCGTAGCTGCAGAAATCACCGTTGTATCGGTTTTTGGATCTGCCACAGCCATTTTCTTTGTATATAATTTCTTTCCACCTGCAGAGATCCAGATCACCCGCTTGCCTGCAGCCTCCGGGGCTGCGGCACCTGCCGGATTGGTTACCGACGGGGTGTTCGGAATCGTATAAATGGCGATCCCACGGACACCGGACACGGATGGGTCAAGTTCCTCCACCCGGTTTCCTTCCATCACCCACATGCCGATCTGCTCCATCAGAATCTGTGACTCCGACTGCAGATCAATCTGCGCAGACGCGTGGTTATAATTTTTGTGCGCCATCCCCAGAAAAAGAATTGCAGCGCCAAAAATAATCGTTGAAATTGCAATCGCAATAATCAGCTCCACAAACGTAATTCCACTATGATCTTTTCGCACACTGCCACCCCCTTTAAAAAGTTACTGCTCCGTAAAATGCCTGCCGGTATCTTTCACCAGCCGGATTGTGTATGCCGGGACACCATCAATATAAATGGCATTCACATTTGTACAATCGTCATAAAATGCCGTTTTCTTATAGGCAATCTTAATAAATGTCCCACCGGCACCCGGTTCTGTCAGTTCCTCCCCGGTGCTGCTGTCCTTACGGATTTTAATTGTATTATTACACAGCTTCGTCCCGTCAGATGTCAGCTTTGTATCGTCAAAACTGCCCAGATTATCGGACAGGACACGCGTATAATATCCATTGTCCAGCTTGTAAATATACAGATAAGAACTGCCGGCTTTGCTCATCGTCCTAACCTGAAGCGCATCCAGCGAAGAATCCAGCGTCCTTACCACCTTCTGCGTATTGGCATAGTGCAGATGCCCGATCATCATGACAGACGTGCTTGCAAGAATGCCAATAATCGCAATAACGATAATGATTTCAACGAGCGTAATTCCATTCTGCCCCAAAAGTTTTCGTTTCTTCATTGGCACACCCCTTACCCGTTCTTCTTCCAATTATCATAGTTCAAATAAGAATCCAGATCAAGGTTTCCGGAAATATTTGATGCCGCAAGGGAAGAACAGCCTTTGAAAAACTGGGAAAACAGCGGAGTATCCCGTTTCTGATCCTCGGTAAACAGCTGGGAAACCAAAAGCTTGTTTCCCCGTACCGAAGCATTGGAATCAAAAGAGATCACCCCACCGGAAATAATCATTCCCTCAAACTGACCGGACACCTTAACATCCCCGGTTGCAATGACAATTCCCTTTGTAACCGTAGCTGGAAGTGCATAAGTTCCGGCATTTTCAATCAGGTATACATCCGCAGCCGGAGAATACACCGTTTCCGAAGCCGTCGGGGATGCCTTGTGTTTCTCCACCTCTGTGGTAAATGCACTCCGGTCAATCAGATAATCAAACAGCGGATTTACCGTTTTGTCAATCACTTCATGCCCACTGGCATCCGTAGATGTCAGACGGACATTGTCTTCGGTCACTCCCTGCCCCTGATCCGTCAGTCCCAGTTCCAGCGACTTATAGCGCACGGCAAGCTTCGAACAGTACTTCCAGTATAACCCACTGCTGTCTTTCCAGTTGTCCGGCGCAATCGTATACGTTCCAACCTCCAGCATATCTGCAGAAGCCGCCCGTTTTAAAATGTCCCCGGAAAACGTCATAATCGTATTGGAATCCACAATCAATGCATCCTCATCCAGATAGATATTGGCATACTGTGCCGTTTTCCCCTGATTGTTCACATAATAATCGGAAAAAAAGTCATTCGCAGACTTCTCCGAATTAAAATTCAGGTAATAATAGACCCCACCCGGAAAATAATAGGGAACCACCTGCCGGCTGCTGTTTAAATATCCTTTCAGCGTACTTTCACTGATTCCGGTATATGCCGCATACTTCTTTTGATCCAGACTTCTGCCATCTCCCGACACATATTCCAGTGGAACATAATATGCCAGCTGGTTCGTCCGCGCTGAGATGGACTCGCCCATCAGAATATCCTCGTTACTGGCATCGAGCTTTCGCGAAATAAACGTCCGCCCTGCCAAAAGCAGGTAATTCAGCCCTTTGATATCCAGATGGCTGCTTTTTCCATTGACCATCATGGCACTGCTAAACTCCGCCTTTTTCGCGGAATCCGGATCCTGTGCGCCATAATTTTTTTGGAAATTATAGCCGTAATAATTGCCCTGCAAAGTCACGGAACTCCCCCTGCCAGCCAGTTCCAGATCATCCGCCACATACATATTTCCGTTCATATGAATAGAGGAAGCACCGTTTGTCCCGGCAGACGATGTCCTTATATTTTCCGCCCAGATCGAGGAACTGCCGTCCCCGACCGTCAGGTCTGATCCGCTCTCCGTCACGATATCCCCGCGTGTAAGAACCGTCTTCCCCTTGATCGTACCGTTTCCGCCCGTGGAAGCATAAATTCCGTCTGCCCCGGCATACACATTGCCATCCACCGTCACATTCTGTGCCCCGATGTTGATCTGTCTGTCAGCTATCAGCGCGTAACGCATAAACTCCTGCACCTGCCCACTGCCGGAGAAATTCATCTTCGGAGTGGAAAACACAAGGTCGGTTTTGATCGTTGTCTCATAATCCTGTGCATCCTTATACCGGATCTGCACACCCTTTAACGTAAACGTCCCTGCACCGTAATCCACCTCATATTTTGGATCCGCGGCAGGAATATAACAACCCTGGTCTGCGGCTTCTTTGATGCAGCTTTTTACCGTATCTGTATCATAGCCGGAAACCCGGTACGCCACATTGCCGGAAGCGTCCATGGTATCCGATGCACCAACTGCCGGATCTGTGTGGTTTTCTGCAAACTGCTTCTGCAGCCCGTCCATATATCTGGTGGCAAATACTTTCTGCACATCCCCGCCGGAAGCAGAATACGTCAGGTAATTTTCAAGGACATCCGCATACGCTTTCTCCAGTGACTGTTCTGCAAGTTCCCTTGCACCGGCACGCAGATTATCCATCAGTTCATCCGCACTGTAGAAATTTTTTTTCGTGCCGCGTTCCACTTCCTTCATCTCAATATTGACAATCGTAATCTTGGTGATCACCACGGCAATCAGGCTTACCACAACCATCAGAACCAGTACGGCAAGCAGGGAGGCGCCACGGTTATCCTGTTTGAACCGGTTTCCTTTCATCGCTACTCTCCTTTCGACGTGCTGACCGTAATATAACGGTACTTTTCCTTATCCGGATTGTTTCCGCCCTTGCCTTTCTTATATACACAGACCGTCAGATCGACCTTTCGCACTCCCCCGCTGCTTGCCACCAGAGGGGCAACCGATCCAGCCGGCAGCTTAAAGCTGTCCTGATAAACTGCTCCCTTGTTGGTCACCGCAGCCGGGTCATCCGGATACGACTTGTTGCCAAGGTTTGATGCCACAGACGGCATCGGGCATCCCTGCGGCAACACCGTCATCTTATAATCCGGTCTGATGCTGTTGACATCCGCAATATTCTGGCATACAAACACCAGCTTAGGGTTCACACCGGCAGCGTATGTAACCTCCATCGTATCGCTGTCCTGCGCCACATGGTACATAAGGTAAATATGTTCCACGTCACGGATGTCTTCCTCTGCAAACTCATTACATTCGTATACTTCCGAAGGATCTATGCCCAATACCTCATCGCCTGTTTCCCCACATGTATAGCTGCATGCCACCCGGACATGCGTACTGTCTGCCGTAACAGAAAATTTCCGCTTCATCTTCGCCTGCAGTTCGCTATCCCCAAGCGGAAGCGTCCCCGGATGTGCAGCGACATATGTCATATTTTTTTCCGAAAAATACGTCATTGCTTCCTGCAGCTGGTTATGTTCCAGTGCCACGACATCCTTTGTGTCATCAATCCCTTCGATCTGTGGGATATTGGTGTCATTTTCAGCTGCAGCCGTACTGACAGAAACCTCGACATCATACGTGCTGCCAGAAGTGCCTGCCGCCGCGTAGTACACATTCTCCGCCTGAAATGCCGGTGCCGGGGCAGCCGCCGGAGTCTCACTGAGCAGGGTGTAGCCCTTTCCTTCCAGATAGGGAACACGAAATCCTGCCCCTGTCGTCACCACAGCCAGCTCTTTTTGGTTTTTTAAATCCTCCAGCACTTCCTGCGCCAGATTGGTTGCATGCTGTTTGTCCGCCATCATCGCATTGTACTTCATGGACTGCGTAAAATAAGACAGCAGCGGAATGGAAATAATGGCAAGAATTGCCATGGCAAGGATGACTTCCAGCAGGGAAAATCCACCATTGTTATTCGGTTGTCTCTTCATCTGCGGACCTCCTTCCCATCCGTTTTACGGTGCGGTTTCAAGCGATGTGCTTCTGCCAAAAATACTCATCACACCTTTTGACATATTCGGGAATACCGGTGGAACATACTCTTTTCCGGTGTTCTCCAGATAGTACATATTCAGGGTCATCTCCCCGTTTAATTTTCCGGTGGAATCATCATAATTTGCCGTAAACTGTGAAATCGTTGTACGATCCTTAAAATTGTTGACATAAGCGATCATTTCCTTTAATCCGGCATAGCCTGCCTCATAGCGGATACCGATAGAGGCATAATATCCCCGGACCTCTTTTTGCTCTGGTCCTGTCGTTTCCTGTTCTGCTGCATCTGCCCCCTGTGTGCTCTCCTCACTCTGGCTTTCGGATGTAGAAGATGCCTCTGCATCCGGTGCGGTAGTGGAAGAAGCATCCGTTCCTGCAGCCGTGTCCGTGCCATCGGTCTGCACATCCACAGCAAGCGGCTGGTTCATGGTAAACGTAATGTCCGTAATATGGAAATCGCTGCTGTTATCCTCATACGCCTGTAACGACTCAATGGCCTTCTCGGTTGTCATTGCAGAAGGATACGTACTGATAATCGTCTTCTGCTTTTTTACCATCAGCTGAATATTTTCTTTTACCTTCGGAAGTCCTGCCTCCATCTGTTCCATCTGCTGCACTTTTGCCTGGTCGGCCGTATTCTGTTCTTCAATCTTCGCTGCCTTGCTCATTCCCTTACTGAAAATAAAGAAATACGAACATGCCACTATGACAATCGCACAGAAAATGAGCAGCAGCCGCTTGTCGGAATCTGAAATTTTAATTCTATTCATTGGTCTGCTCCTCTCCTTCCATGCTGTCTGTATCGGCATCTGCATCCGCAGACGGAACCGCTTCTTTTATGAGATGCCCGTCCTCCCCGAGAAATGCGCCGGTATAATAAGCATTTAACGTATACGTCCACTTCACCGTGCCGCTGTCTTCATCGGACTCCTCCGACATGGACGGAATCGAAAGATTTTCAAGCAGCGTCACATCCGCAAAATTCAACAGCATCTGTCCGACCGTAACTTTCCGGTCTGCCTCCATATTCAGCGTTACCAGCGAACCGTCCGTCTGAATGTTTTTTACATGGATGGTTGTCGGAAGTTCATTTTCCAGCTGCGCAATCAGCGGATACAGCTGCTCATTTTTCGTGATGGTGGCAAGATCCAGTTTCTCATACACCTGTTCCTCCGCCTGTACCCGCGCGTAATCGTCATACGTCTCCTGCACATAGGAAAGATCATTGATCCGTTTGGTCAGGTTGCGGTGCTCACGATAAGCCAGCAGCTGACGCACACCGGAACCGAGAATCAGCAGGACACTTACCAGCACTGCCCCCGCCAGAATCACATATGCCGTGTGCAGGTCGTTCTTTTTGGAATCTGCCACAAGCATGTCCTTTGGTCTGGCATCAATTGGATGAACCGCTGCACCGATGACCGAAAGGAAACCGACAGCCGTTGCCGCCTTCGGTCTCATCCCGGAAGATGCCGCATCCGGTGTTACCGTCCCCTCAGCCGCCTTGTTTTTTCCGCTCCGTAAATCGATGACCTTCGTGAAATCAATTTCCTGCAGCGGAAGCGGAAGTTCCTGTGCAAACAGTTTGTGCATGCCTGCAAAACGGGAACCATCGCCAACCAGATAGACATTCCCGACAAATTCCTGTTTGACCTGATTCTGATAATACTCAACCGCCGTGTTTGCAATGCGCAGATGATACCGCAGGGACTCCGCCAGATCCTCATATGCCTCTTCTGCCAGAGCCTGCTGACGCTTCATCTCCTCCTGGTTTCCCATCTCCGGAATCGTCGGACGGTTGTATATCACATTGTGGTCTAAAAGGAAATCAAGTGCTTTCTCCTCATCGTCAATGCCAAGCACCGGATGGTCGATCACCGCTGTGATCGTAGCTCCATAGCCATACGGTGTCACACGCTGAAAGACCAGTTTTTTATTTTCCAGAATACTGATGACCGTTGCCTGTTCTTCCAGCTGCACGACCACGGCATTTTCCAGAAAACTGTCGCACAAAAGCTGTACCGTTCCGTTTCCGATATAGTCAAACGTCTCCACCTTAAGCCCTGCCAGCTCGGCAAAGGTCACATAGTTGTTTAAAAGGTTATCCGGAATTGCAACGAGAAGCAGCTTAAGCATCTTCTTTCCGTCTTCTTCCTCCACGTCCATCTTGCTGTAGCTGATGGTGTAATTGCTCACATCCATCGGGAAGTAATCACGGATCTGTGCCTCGATGATTCCCATGATCTTATTGTCCTTGACAAACGGGATCATGACCTCGCGGGTAACAACCTTAGAGGAGGAAAGGGTAAATACAACTTCCTTCTCATGGATATCGTGTCTGCTTAGTTCGGCCTTTAATGCCGATGCAAACGCTTCTTTATCGCGGATATAGCCATCTTCCACCGCATGTTCCGGGGTGCGGAACGCAAACGCTTTATGTACCGGCGGATTTTTCTTGCGGTAATCGGCCAGTGCGACTTTTGTCCACCATACACCGGCCTCAATACTTACTACTCTTTTGACCATTTTCATTTTCTCCTTTATATTTTCTAGCAGTTGTGCTGGAAAATGTATGAAAGACAATTATCCCTCGCTCATGTTCTCTTCGGGAAGAGGCTGTAAGAATTTTGGCGAAAGATTTTGCGTGTGCTAATTGGCTTTCATACATTTTCCATCGTTATGTTGTGATGTAAAATTTAGATGGCGAATAGGAAGGATGTTCAAAATTCGCCACAGGAATAAGAAAAACTTTACTTTTTTTAATTATGCCATACGTAGCAGTTCATGCCATGTTTTAATAAATGCCCATCATGCCGAGATACCAGGTCCAGAAACGGCTGCCCCAGAGTGCGGCGATGAATATGCCTGCCGAAAGGTACGGACCGAGTGCAAGCAGGTTGTTTCGCTTGCTTACTTTCATACGGATGGTATGGATGACGGAGCCAAGAATGCATGCAAGAATAAATGCAAAAATAATATTTTTTGCGCCTAAGAGCAGGCCTGCATATGCCATGAGTTTGATGTCTCCCCCACCGATTGCTTTGCCGGAGGAGAAATAATACAGGCCATACAAAAACAGGCTGACAATGACTGCCCCGATGATATGGGACAAGATATGCCGGAAATCATACACGGTCATGATGATACCGAGCAGTCCCAGAAACAGGTTCTGGGAAACCGGTATCTGATAGGTTCTCTCATCGATGACCGCAATGACAATCAGGGCAGATGTCATGAGACAATACAGCACACTGCTGAACGTGAAACCGCCCGCCATGAAAACGACCACATACAGCACACCATTTAAAGCCTCGATTAATGGGTACTGTATGGAAATCCTAGCACCACATTGCCGGCATCTGCCCCGAAGAAACAGGTAGGAAAATACAGGAACCATGTCCCGCCAGCCCAGCTTATGTCCGCAGCTCATGCAGTGCGAAGACTGCACAATATTCTCTTTTTTCGGAATACGGAAAATGAGGACGTTTAAAAAACTTCCGATCACGATTCCGTATAAAAATGCAACGATGTAAAGAAAAATCGTAAGTTGGGTTAGCATATGTATACTCCTATTTGTTTAAATTAATTACTTTGATGTAATATTGCTTTTGTAGAATCAGCAGACTGTCATGTAATTGTAATATCATCTACAGCTTTTCCAGCCTTTGACTCTAATTTCAAACTCTCAACATTCTTTATGCCATTTAATTCAGCAAATGCATCTTTTAATATTTTTTTCTCATCTGCAGTTCCTCCAGTAACTGTAACTGCTCCTGATGCTCCTTTTGTAATCTTAATTTCATATTCTGCAGCTGGATCTAATGAGGCTGCATTTGAAGAATATGCTGTTGTTGCATCTGTGCATAATCCACTAAGTACCTGGATATCTTTTGCATGTCTTGATTTGTCGATATACGGAATAACCTGTGTTCCAACGATACCTACTAAGATTGCCATAATTGCGATAACGATGATTAACTCCACCAGTGAGAAACCTCTGTTATCTTTCTGTTCCTTCTTTGCCTTCATGTTCTGAAGCATTTCCATAATCTTCTTCATACCCTTTGTTCTCCTTTAATTTCATATATGTTTTTATGTATCTATCATCACATGCCTCATGGCAGACATGTAACAACCCTTCTTCTGCCTGCGGTCAGGCTCCGATGCTGTCGTACAGGCTGTACATCGGCATCATGATCGCAAGGACGATCGGCACCACAATAACTGCCATCACAATAATGATGAGCGGTTCCATTGCGGCAAGCAGTGCCTCGGTCGCTGACTCCACCTCTTCATCATAATATGCTGCGACTTTGTCGAGCATGTCTTCCATATTACCGGTTTCCTCCCCGATCTCTATCATATGGTAGACCATCGGTGGAAAGACCCCGGAATCTGCCAGCGGCTTCGAGAGCGGGATTCCACGGCTGACCTCTTCGGTCGCATCTTTTAATGCCTGCTTAACCACGGCATTCCCCATCATCTCGGTCACAAGCCCGAGTGCATCCACCAGCTGGACACCGGAGCCCATCAGTGTGGACAGTGTTCGCGTCATGCGCGAGGATGCCGTCTTAATGCTGAGCGGACCGACCAGCGGTACCTTTAGAATAAATTTTCCCAATATATGTGCCCCACTCTCTGTCTTTTTCCACGCATGGATAAATATGGCAATCCCTGCGATGATGGCAACAATAAAATACCAGCTGTGCACAAAGAAATCACTGACTGCCATGACTGCAAGCGTGATGCCCGGCAGTTTTCCGCCGACTTCGTCAAACTGGGCAGTAAAGGTAGGCACAATCTTAATCATCATGATGGCTACGACAACGATAATAACAAGAATCAGGATGACCGGATAAATCGCCGACTTGATGATCAGCCCCTTCAGGTGGGCTTCTTTTTCAAACTGGCTTCCCACACGGCTGAATGCTTTATCCAGTCCACCGGAGGATTCCCCGGCGGCAACCATCTGCACCATGAGGTTCGGAAAAATCTTCGGGTGCTCCGCCATCGCAACGGCGAGGGTCTCCCCGCGCTGTACGGAATCCCGCACTTCTGCGATTGCATTGGCAAACGGTTTGTTCTCGGTCTGCTCGGATAGCATGTCGAGTGCCTCAACGACGGTCACGCCGGCATTTAATACGCTCTCAAACTGGCGGCAGAATACGCTCATTTCGCGGACGCTGACGGCTTTTCCGATATGGATTTCGAGATCTTTGTTAAATGCGTTGGCTCTTGCGATGGAAACGATGGTGTTGCCGCCGGATTTGAGTTCTGCCGAAGCGACTTCCATGTTCATGGCCTCGATGGTGCCGGTTTTTGGTTTTCCATCGGCTCCGACCACTTCGTATTTATAACTTGCCATGTCTTAACTCCTTTTTAAAACAGCTTCTGCTGCATGTTTCCTGTATCCTGTGCATACTCTACGGCATTTGCCGCATCGATTTTGTGTTTCAGATACAGGCTGAATAAGGAATCATCCATCGTCTGCATGCCAATCTTCTTACTTGTCTGCATGATGGATGGAATCTGGTGTGCCTTATCCTCCCGGATCAGGTTTTTGATCGCCGGGGTACCGAGCATGACTTCAAATGCCGCCACACGGGATTTTCCGTCGATCGTCGGCAGAAGCTGCTGGGAAATAACAGCTTCCAAAACCGATGCCAGCTGGGAACGGATCTGATTCTGCTGATGCGGTGGAAACACATCAACAATACGCTCGATCGTTGGTGCCGCACCAATGGTATGCAATGTGGAAAATACCAGATGTCCGGTCTCTGCCGCCGTAATCGCGGTGGAAATCGTATCAAAATCTCTCATCTCTCCCACAAGGATAATATCCGGGTCCTCACGGAGTGCTGCACGAAGCGCATTTCCATAGGAATCCGTATCAAGGCCAATTTCTCTTTGGTTTACAATTGACCGATTGTGTTTATGTAAATACTCAATTGGATCTTCCAATGTAATGATATGTTCATTCCGTTCTTTGTTTATGACATCAATCAAAGAGGCCAGCGTGGTTGATTTACCACTTCCTGTTGGTCCCGTCACAAGAACCAGCCCTCTCTTTTTCTTTGTCAATCCAAGCACAGCTTCCGGAATACCGAGTGCTTCCGGTGTTGGAATATCACTTGCCACAATACGAAGAACTGCAGCATACGACCCCCTCTGGTGAAATGCATTGACACGGAATCGCCCAATGCCATTTAGCTTCTCTAGCTTAACAGCACTTTTTTTAAAATTATTATAACACTGACAACACACAGCTTTTCGTATTTTGTTCTATTTTGGGGCTGGCACTTATTTAACATTTATGTAACATATTTTATGTTTCTTTTTGCATTTTTCTATTGACATGCAATAAAAAATGTGCGGTCACCTTGTTGTCCATTGGGACAACAAGGTGACCCCTTAGTTTATAAAGGGAATTGATTCCACCACGAATCATTCTATCCCAAAACCCTGCAAAACTAAGGAGGCACATTTTTATTATGAACCATTATCCGTCAAATGTAAAAGAAAAATTGAATTCTATCATCTTATCCATGGCTGAACATCACTGGCTCTTTTCCCAAAATCCTGGCCACGATTTTACACGCCAGCATCTTGGGAAACTATCTTTCTATGATACCATGCGTCTGATCATAAGCATGGGGAAAGGCAGCACGAATGATGAGATCATGGATTACTTTGACCTGGACCCTGACCTTATCCCTTCACAGTCTGCTTTCTGCCAGCGCCGCAGACAGATTTCCCTCTCTGCTTTTGAATACCTTTTTTCGGAATTCTCTTCTTCTTTTCCATCCACTACGGACAAATTCAAAGACCATTGTATTCTCGCCTGCGATGGGTGCCACGTTGTCTATGCTACCAATTCTGATATTATCGAGGACTATAATAAGCCCCGGCTTATCGACTATAAAGGTTACAACCACATGCACTTAAATGGTTTTGTTGATGTTATCAGCAAAGCCTTCCTTGATGTCGTCATACAGCCCGGACAGCAGCCGGATGAGCGTGAAGCGCTCCACTCCATGCTGGATCATTTCACACCCGATGACCCGCAAAAATATATTATAACTGCAGACCGCGGTTACGAATCCTATGATCTCCTGTTCCACTGTGAGCTCAAAAACCTGGGTTACGTTTTCCGTGTAAAATCACCATCTTCCCCAAAAAGCATTCTTTCTTATTATGCATCTGAGCTTCCGGATGATCTTGAAGAATTCGACGTTACGATAAAGCGCTTTTTTACGGATAAAGCCACAAATATTATGAAAAGCCAGTCAGATGTTTACCGCTACATCAATCCCAGTAAAAATACCCCTCATTTTTATGAGCTTCTCAGGAAAAAACACAGTCATCTTTATTTCCTGCAGTTTCGCGTTGTTAAGATCAAAACCTCTGAGAATACATATGAGTATCTCATTACCAACCTTCCCTTCTCATTTACTCTGGACGATATCCGGGAATGCTATCACTGGCGATGGGGCATTGAAATTTCTTTCCGCTATCTCAAACATGCGGCCGGGCTTCTGTACTTTCATTCAAAACAGCCGGAATTTCTAAAACAGGAAATCTATTCCCGCCTGATTCTGTACAATTTCGGCATTTTTATCGCAAACGAAGCGGCAGAAGAAAACCGGAAAAAGAAACGGGATGGTAGCAACAAGTATCTCTATGAACTTGACTTTTCTTCAGCATTAAAAACAGCCAGAAAGTTCTTCATGCGCAGGGATTCCAGCAGGCACATCGATATTATCCGGCTGATGATGAAATATGTCCACGCAGTGAAAGACAGGTTCCGGCAGTTTCAACGGCCTCTCCGTGGAATCAGCGCAATTCATTTTGGATATCGGTAAGTTCTGCAACTGAATATCCTTCTTTTTGACAGATGGACAGCATCTGTCTTTTTGGCATACCTGTTTTTGGCTTTTTGAGTTTAAAATATCGGATATTTGACAACAACTGAGCTATCGAACAAAACTTCGAACAACTGGCTTAATGGCATTGCGGAATCGCCCCACACGGGTATCGGTATAGGCAAAATCCACTTCACCAGTGGCCTCCATGGTTGCCTTCTGTTTCGGTCCAAACATGGATTCCACCAGTTCTTTGGTCATCGCCGGTGTCAGTTTCTCAAATCCGTCCATTTCATAAAGTGTTCCGCTGATCCTGCACTTCGGCCGTACCCCCACGGTAATATGTAAGTCGGACGCATGATGCGCTTTTGCTATCGAAAGAAGCGTATACATTGACAATTCCATCTGTTTTGCTGCCTTCCCTTCCCTGTTTTATTTAATCCTCTTCGTCATCGTATGCCACACGCTGCACTTCCTCAACGGTGGTGATTCCGCGCAGTGCGTAATCAATGGCACTCATGCGAAGCGTTTTCATGCCATGTGTGAGTGCGATCTCCTCAAGCACATCCGCATTCTCCCCGCGGTTGATCGCCTGCCGCAGGTCTGCCGTGACCGGCATGATCTCATAAATACCGATTCTTCCATAGTATCCGGTTCCGCCGCAGCGGACACATTCTTTGTGCCCCGGTGTGCGGACATTGATCCGTCTGGCGGGATCCTTTATGCCGAGTATTTTTTTCTCCCCTGCGGTTGCCTCCCGGACAATTCCGCATGCCGGACAGACCCGGCGCACCAGACGCTGGGCGATTACCCCGACCACGGAATCCGCAATCAGGTAGTTTTCCACTCCCATATCTGCCAGACGGGTGATGGTATTTGCCGAACTGTTTGTATGTAAGGTGCTGACCACCAAGTGTCCGGTGATGGATGCCTTTACCGCAATCTCTGCGGTCTCCTGGTCACGGATCTCCCCGATCATGATGATGTCCGGATCCTGACGCAGGATGGAACGCAGTGCCGAGGAAAAGGTAAGTCCCGCCTTTTCGTTTACCTGTACCTGGTTGACCCCGTTTAAGTTCGCCTCAACCGGATCTTCTACCGTGATGATATTGACACCTTCTACGTTTAATTCATTTAATGCGGTATATAATGTCGTGGACTTACCGCTTCCGGTCGGTCCCGTGACGAGAATAAGCCCGTTCGGATGGCTTAGGATGTGGTCAAACTTTTTTAATTCGTCCTCCGGGAATCCCAGATCCCGCTTGTCCAATGTCAGTGCTTTTTTCTGTGCGAGACGCATAACGACCTTTTCCCCGTAGACGGTCGGAAGCACGGACACACGGATGTCGTATTCCTGCCGGTCCACAATGCTGGTCGCACGACCGTCCTGCGGGCGGCGCTTTTCGGAAATGTCAAGTCCGCTGACAATTTTGATTCTTGCGATCAGTGCGGCATGCAGGCTGATGTCGTGCCGCATGGCTTCGTGCAGCACGCCATCCACACGGAACCGGATCCGCACCTGGTTTTCCATCGGCTCGATATGGATATCGCTGGCTCTCCTGTGGACCGCCTGCTCGATGATCTGTCCTAACAGTTTGACAATCGGTGCCTGCTGGACATTGTTCTCATCGTTTCCACTCCCGGGATCTAGGGCTGCCCTGGCTTTTGCCTGTTCCTGCTTTTCCCTTGTATACTGTTCTGCCACACGCAGGGCTTCTGCATTTCCATAGTAGCGGTCGATGGCTGCCGCAATATCACTCGGGGTTGCAACAAAACGCTCCACCTGACACCCGGTAATGATGGAAACATCGTCCATCGCCCGGATATCCAGCGGATCGCTCATTGCCACGCACAAAAGATTGGGATTTTTCTCATTGAACTTAAACGGAATCAGATTATACTTCCGCAGCACTGCCTCGTCCAAAAGCCGGATGATTTCCTCCGGGATGCGCAGGGTCGACAGATCGACACTCTGTATTTTCAGCTGTGCCTTCAGTGCCTCTACGATCTGTTTTTCGTCTGTAAACCCCAGATCTATCAGTACCACTCCGAGACGTTCTCCCTTTTTTTCTGTTTTCTGAATCTGTAACGCTTTTACCAGCTGATCCTGCGAAATGACTCCTGCATCCACAAGCAGATCGCCCAGTCGCTTCTTCCGGGCAAACCCTACCAACTTATCCATGCAATACTCCCACTACGTTAAACGTTTATTATTTTCGAATAATTTCGAGTAATTAATGATTATTATAACCTTTTTTGTTCTCTATTGCAATCCTTTTTCATGTATAAAATATAACTTTTTTGCATTTGACCGTTTCTTTTTTTGTGCAGATTTCCCATCTAGGTCTTTTGTCCTATTTTATTTCCCGTCATTTCCTCCACAAAAATGCCATATCCTTTCGTTGGATCGTTAACAAGCACATGGGTCACGGCACCGATCAGTTTTCCGTCCTGCAGGATCGGGCTTCCGGAGAGTCCCTGCACGATTCCGCCGGTCAGCTTCAGCAGGTTCTCATCCTCCACATGAAAACGGATTCCCTTATTTTTATCTCCCGGTGTATAATCAAGATCATCAATTACGATGCGATATGACTGCAGTTCCCCGGACGCATCCGACAGAATTACCGCATCCTTTGTCTGAATCTCCTGTTTGTAACCGACCGGACACAACAGACTTTCGTTTTTCTTTTCTTCCCGGAAGTTTTTCGTCAACGTGCCATAGATACCGATTTGTGTATTGCTGGACACTTCTCCGATCTGGTTGTCTTTCCCATAATAGACAACTCCCTCCAGCTCTCCCGGTGTTCCCCGGACACCTTTTTTGATACCGAGCACCTGTGCTTTGTACAGCCGGCCGTCTGACAGACGGAGCAGGTCTTTGGTCTGTCCGTTTCCGATTCCGTGTCCCAGTGCCCCGAAGTTTCCGTCCTGATCAAAATAGGTCAGCGTGCCGATCCCTGCCATGTCATCTTTCACCCAGAGTCCCAGACGATAGCCTTTGTGTTCTGCTGCCTCAACCGGCTCCACCGATACCTGAATCTGCTCGGCTCCGCGCCACAGGGTCAGCACCATCGGTTGTTCCCCATACTGATTGATCCGCTCCATCAGTTCTTCTTTTTTCGTGACCGCTTTTCCATTTACAGCAGTAATATAATCCCCCGGAAATACAATGTGTTCTGCCGGCTGTGTGCTGCTTCCGTCCACAGTTTCCACCGGGCCGGATCCCAGCACCAGTACTCCCTGGGCAGCCCCGTAAATGCCCACCACCTGTCCGCTCACGTATAAGGATTTTCCGTTCACCACGGAAACCTGCACCTCTTTCATGGGAAGGATGCCAAACAGATAGCAGGTCAGTGTATATTCCCCCTGCTTCAGCTGGCTGCACGTTTCCACTGCCCGTTCCTGCTTCATTGCCTGAAACGTCCGCTCCCCGATCTGTGCCATAACGGATTGCGGTTTTGTGGACATTGCCAGTGTGACCGGAATTTTTTTGTCCAGTTCCAGTTTCTGCCCCTCCTGCACGTATACATGATCGGGAATGGCATGTATCATGGTGGCATAGGCAAAGCAGCACAGCGCCAGAACATAAATACAGATAATATTTTTGAATATACGCATATAAAAAGACCGCATGCCAAAGGTTCTCCTATCTTCTCGGATACCTTTAGTATGCGGACTTTGGTTTTATCTATTCGTATTTTTCTGCCAGACGTTTCATCTCGCGTGCGCTTTCTAAAACCGTATCCGTGATCTCCACGCCGCCAAGCATCCGCGCCAGTTCCTCGATACTTTCCTCTTCCCGCAGCGGATGAATCCGGGAAACCGTGGACGCATGCTCCACCGATTTTTCAATCAGGAAATGGGCATCTGCCATGGCAGCAATCTGCGGCAGATGAGTGATGCAGATGATCTGGTGCGTCTTTGCCAGCAGTTTCATCTTCTGCGATACCATCTGTGCCGTACGCCCGCTGATTCCACTGTCAATCTCATCAAAGATCAACGTCGGAATCTCATCCGTATCCGCCATGACGGTCTTGACCGCGAGCGCAATACGGGAAAGTTCTCCGCCGGAAGCGACCTTTCCCAGAGGCTTTAACGGTTCTCCCGGATTGGTGGAGATCATAAATTCTGCCTCATCCCAGCCTCCGGCACTGTACTCCGTCTTCCGGAATTCCATCGTAAACTGCACATCTAAAAAATTCAGATCTTCAAGTGCCTGTGCAATCGCTTTCGTCAATCCCTTTGCCGCTTTCTTCCGGATTCCGGAAACCTCTGCACACAGCCCGTCCAATTCTTCTTTCTTCCGGTTCATGGAAGTTAAAAGATCATTTAAGTATTTATCATAATCCTGTAATACGCCAATACGCTTTGTTTTTTCTTCCGCTGACTGCAGAATCTCTTCCATCGTATTTCCATACTTGGATTTCAGGTGATTGATCTCATCAAGCCTCTTTTCGGTCTGATAAAAGACTTCGTCATCAAATTCCTCCCCCGACAGGTAGGAAGAAATCTCATGATTGAAATCGCTCAGCAGATTATCAATATCGGTAAGCATCTGTTCCATCTGCGCAATGCGCTCCTCATATGCCGAAACCGAACTGACTTCCCGCAGGGCACGGCTGACGAGTTCCGATGCATTCTCTCCGGTACCGCCGTCTCCCCCGGTAGCTGCACCGGCAGCCGATATGGCATCCATGATCTTTTTTGCGTTTGCAAATCTGCGATACTGTTCTTCCAGCCGGGTATCCTCCCCGACGGAAAGCTGTGCCTCTTCGATTTCCTTTACTTCATACGCAAGAAACGACAACTCTCTGGCGCGCTCCTCGGTATCCAAAGACGAGGACTCCCACTCTTTTTTCAGTTTCCGGTATTCCTGATAACAGGCGGCAAGACGCTCCTTTTTTTCTCCCAGCGCGTCTTTTGCATAGGCATCGAGGATTTCCAGATGTTTCTTTTTGGAAAGAAGGGACTGGTGCTCATGCTGTCCGTGAATATCGATGAGCAGAGACGCCACCTCTTTTAACCGGGAAGCAGACACTGCTTCTCCATTGATCCGCGCAATTGCCCTTCCAGAAGTTATCTTACGACTTAATATTACTGTTTCATCCTCTGTTTCTATGCCCAGTTGCCGGATCGCATCCAGAACCTTTGGGTTTTCAACCGAAAAGACCAGCTCCACAAGTGCGGTCTCTTCGTTATCCCGGAGCAGTTCCTTTGGAACCTTCTCTCCGAGTGCCAGTGCAACCGAACCAATGATGATGGATTTACCGGCACCGGTCTCTCCTGTCAAAATATTAAGTCCTTCTTTAAATTCTACCTCTGTCTCTGTAATAAGAGCAAGGTTCTTCACATGTAGATTTTGTAACATACATTCTCCTTCTACTTTTCCGAAGCATTTTTATTACTGTTCTACAATTTTCCGAAGCTTTTTCATGATGTGCACCGCGTCATCGGACGTACGGATCACACACAGAATCGTGTCGTCTCCCGCAAGTGAGCCAACAATCTCCTGCATACGCATGGCATCTACTGCAGCCGCAACGGCTCCCGCCATACCGGACACGGTTTTGATCACAACAATATTTTCCGCTGCATCCACGGACAAAAATCCTTCCCTAAGAACCCTCGCATATTTTTCCATCATATTGGAATCCGCGTCCATAATCACCGCATATTTTTGTCTGCCGTTGTCGGTCGCAATCTTTGTCAGCTTCAGTTCACGGATATCACGGGATACGGTTGCCTGGGTCACCTGAAACCCTTCTTTTTCGAGATATGCGGACAATTCTTCCTGTGTTTCCACATCGTTTTTCTGAATCAATTCGAGTATCTTTGCCTGTCGTGTTGTTTTCATATGTCCTCCTTTGCGTCCTACGGTCTCATCTTTTTCCTCAGTATTTCCAGGAAACTCTGGTTACTGATTTTGCAGATCCAGATGGTACTTTGTGCCTGTGCAATCCGCACACGGTCTCCCACGTGCAGATGCTCCGGTGTGTCCCCGTCAAAGCTGACACATGCCGTCTCGTCCTTTTGAAACCGTCTGCTTCCCATCTTAATCTCCACAACATCCTCCGCTCCAAACACAATGCTTTTGGAGTTTAAGTCATGTGCATTGATCGGTGTCAGAAGAAGTACCCTTGCTTTCGGGTCCACGATCGGACCTCCAGTGGAAAGATTATACCCCGTGGAACCGGTCGGTGTCGCAACAATCACGCCATCTGCGTGGTAAGTTGTCAGATATTCCCCATTGACATACACATTTAAAAGCAGCATGGACAGATCCCCGGACCAGTGGATCACGACATCATTCAATGCCATATGTGCGCCGTTTCCGCCAATTTTTTCGCCGGTCAGAACAATCCGCTCTTCCATGATGCAATCATCCTGCATCAGACAGTCGATGGCATGAAATACGGTAGCTTCCTCAAGCTCACACAGATACCCCAGTGTCCCAAGGTTGACACCGATCAGCGGAATCTGCAGCGCCTCCACCTTGGTTGCTGCGCGGATTAACGTGCCGTCTCCGCCGAGAACAAGGATACATTCCGTGTCTGCCGGAATCTCGGAAAGTGCAAAATCTTTCTGGTTATCATCCTCCACATTGCTGACACAGATTGCAGCACTGCCGCCCTTTTGTTGTATGTACGAGACAATTTCGTTTGAGAGTGTCAGATCACGATCTTTGTACCGGTTCGTGATCAGCATAAATTTACGCATCTACTTATCCAATTCTCCGTGTGCTGCTTCCACAACTGCGTGAATATCCACGGATTCCTCCTTTATTGCTTCGTCCGATTTTTCAATATGCACGAGATACTCGATGTTTCCCTCCGGTCCCTTGATCGGTGAGTATTCCAGATGGTGTACCGAAAATCCGTTTTCCAGTGCAAAGGTAATGATCCTCTCGATCACTTCCTCGTGAACGGCCTTATCACGTACCACACCTTTCTTTCCCACTTTTTCCCGTCCGGCTTCAAACTGTGGTTTGATCAGACACACCATCTGTCCGCCGTCCTTTAACAGTGCATATGCCGCCGGGAGCACTTTGGTCAGGGAAATAAATGAGACATCCACCGAAGCAAAATCGAGCACATCATCGATATCTTCCGGTGTGACATAGCGGATGTTTGTTTTTTCCATACAGACAACCCTTGGGTCCTGGCGCAGTTTCCATGCAAACTGACCATATCCCACATCGACGGAATACACTTTCTTTGCCCCGTTCTGCAGCATGCAGTCGGTAAACCCGCCCGTCGAAGCACCGATGTCCATGCACACCATGCCATCTAAGGAAATGGAAAAATGTGTCATCGCTTTTTCCAGTTTCAGACCGCCGCGGCTGACATATTTCAATGTATTTCCGTGGATCTCAATCGGAGCATCCTCTGCAAAAGTGCTTCCCGCCTTATCCTCCCGGTTATTGTTGACAAATACATTGCCTTCCATAATCATGGTCTTTGCCTTTTCCCGCGATGGTGCCAGACCACGTTTTACAAGAAGTACATCCAATCGTTCTTTCATAATTCCTCCGGTAATTCTGCTAATATTTTTTCCGTCACGGAATCTGCATCCAGTCCCAGTGCTTTTTTTAATTCGCCAACACTTCCATGTTCCACAAAGCAGTCAGGAATTGCAATCCTGAGGACCTTTGTATGCAGTGCTTCCTCCTCCAGAAATGCAGCCACATGCTCTCCAAATCCCCCGCTTGCCACGTTCTCTTCCATCGTCACAAGAAGCGGATGGGATTCTGCCAGTTTCCGCAGGCAGTTTTTATCCAGTGGCATGGCAAATCTTGCATTTACCACCGTTGTCGGGATTCCTTTTTCTGCCAGTTTTTTTCTTACCTGCCAGGCGGTTTCCACCATCGAACCGATCGCAAAAAGTGCAACCTCTGTACCCTCGGCGAGTACTTCCGCACAGCCTTTTTGAATCGGTGCCCGCTGATCTTTCCAGAGATCGCAGGCTTCTCCGCGCGGATAACGGATCGCCACCGGTTCCTCTGCAGCAATCGCATACTTGAGCATATCGGAAAGCTCCCATTTGTTTTTCGGAGCCATAACCGTCAGGTTCGGAATACTTGACAGATACGACAGGTCAAAAATTCCCTGATGCGTGGCGCCATCCTTTCCGACTAATCCTGCACGGTCTACGGCAAACACAACCGGGAGATTCTGTGCACACACATCATGTAATACCTGGTCATAGGCACGCTGTAAAAAAGAAGAATACACCGCAAATACCGGTTTGAGTCCCGCCTTTGCCATGCCGGCTGCAAACGTCACCGCATGCTCCTCTGCAATTCCCACATCAAAAAAACGTTCCGGGAAAAGATTTTTAAATCTCTTTAAACCGGTTCCGTCTGCCATCGCTGCGGTAATCGCAACCACCTTCGGCTCCCGCTCCCCCATTTTGCGCATGACTGTGGAAAACACATCCGTGTAATGCGCTTTTTCCTGATGATACAGCGGAACACCGGTGTCAATGTCAAACGGTCCCGTTCCATGGAAGCGCGCCGGATGACGCTCGGCAGGAAGATATCCCTCTCCCTTTACCGTGCGTACATGAACCAGCACCGGACCGCGCACACGCTTTGCCTCCGCAAGCACTTTTCGGATTTCTTTTATGTTGGTGCCATCCACCGGACCTAAATAGGTGATACCCATATTTTCAAAAAACATTCCCGGAACAAACAGCTGTTTGATACCGCTTTTGGCATTCCGGATCCGTTTGACCATCCGTTCCCCCACAACCGGAATCCGGTTTAGGGAATTTGTCACACCGTCTTTTAAATCCAGATAGGCGTCCGAGGTGCGGAAAGAATTCAGATACTGGTTCATTCCTCCCACATTTTCGGAGATCGACATCTGGTTATCATTTAACACAATAATAAAATTGGTTTTCATGCGGGAAGCATTGTTCATTGCTTCGTATGCCATACCGCCGGTCAGTGCCCCGTCTCCGATCACAGAGACCACATAATAATTGTCACCGGTCAGTTCCCTCGCCTGCGCCATGCCAAGTCCTGCGGAAATGGAAGTGGAGCTGTGCCCGGTATTGAATGCATCCGCCGGATCTTCCTGTGTCTTTGGAAAGCCGCTCATCCCGCCATACTGCCGTAAAGTGACAAACCCCAATTTACGCCCGGTTAAAATCTTGTGCGTGTAGGACTGATGTCCGACATCCCAGATAATCCGGTCTCTCGTCAGGTCAAATGACAGATGAAGCGCCATCGTCAGTTCAATCACACCCAGATTCGATGCCAGATGTCCTCCGGTTTTTGCAATATTTTCCACCAGAAAATCACGGATTTCTTCCTGTAGCTCCTCCAGTTCTTCCTCGTTTAGTTGTTTGATATCATTTACTTTTTTTATCCGATCTAAAACCATGTTGCCCTCGAAAAATTAATGATCCCTGTTGATCAAATAGAAAAACAGGTCATGCAGAAACGTATGCTCTCCTTCAAATTCATCCAGTATCTTTATTGCTTCCCCGGAAAGCCGCTCTACATCCTTTTTTGCCTGCTCCAGCCCCTCAAATGTCACATAGGTTGCTTTCTCATTTTCCGCATCACTGCCGATCGGCTTACCGAGTTTTTCAAAAGATCCCGTGACATCGAGAATATCATCCTGAATCTGAAAGGCAAGTCCCAGCTTTGCTCCGGCTTCCTGCATACGCGCAACCGACACTTCATCCGCGCCTGCCAAAATGGCTCCGATCATAAGCGACGCTTCGATCAGCGCTCCGGTTTTTAACCGGTAGATAAAGTCCAGCCGGTTGCGGTCGATGGTCTGTCCGGTTTTCTCACTCTCCACATCTACCACCTGGCCGCCGATCATTCCGTATATACCCGCTTTTTGTGCCAGCACGGAAAAAGCCCTGACAATTCTCCAGTCTCCTTCGTTTCTGGTCAGCGCTGCTGCCACGGTCTCAAACGCATAATTTAAAAGGGCATCCCCCGCAAGGATTGCCATTGCTTCCCCGTATACCGCGTGGGTTGTCTTTTTCCCACGCCGGTATTCGTCGTTATCCATCGCCGGAAGATCATCATGGATCAGTGAATAGGTGTGGATCATCTCAATCGCCGCCATAAAATCATCAATTGCCGGATTCGTTCCGTCAAACATCTGGTAAGATGCTTCCATCAGCATCGGCCGCAGACGCTTTCCGCCTGCAAAAACACTGTATTCCATGGCATCGAGCACGGTCTGCTGAAACCCCTTTTCCTGTGGCAGAAACGGTGCGATCCGTGCTTCAATGTCTGCCGCCCTGCGTTTTATTTCCTGTCTGATCTCCATCAGAATTCCTCCAATTTTCCATCCTGGTTCAGTACAAGCATTGCCTTTTCTATCGTATCCAAAGACTGGCCGGCTGCTTTGATCTGTTCCAGTCCCTCTTTGTATAGGGCAAACGAACGGTCTAACGTTACGTTTTCGTCTTCCATCGCATCAAGTATGGAATCGATCTTTGCAAACCGTTCCTCCAGTCCCGGTTCTTTTTTTTCTAATTCATCACTCATTTTTTACTCCTTCGGCTGCCTGAATTTCTGTCACTGCTGCCGTCAGTGTGCCATCCAGCAAATGGATCTGCACGATATCTTTTTTCCTGATCTGGTGGATGCTCCGCAGTGCCTGATGGTTCCCATCCTCCACGAATGCATACCCGCCACTGAGTTTTTTTACCGGGGAATAACTCTCCAGCGTGCCTGCCAGAAGTGCCAGGCGGTGTCTACGCTCACGCAGCAGTTCCTCCATGCGTCCGGTCAGTTTCTCTTCATACTCTGCCACTCTTCGCCGGTTTTCATTCATCCGCTGCTGAGGGCTGAGATAGTGCAGGCGCATCCTCTGGTGCTCCAGATGGTTTCTTGCCACGGTTACTTTCCTTTGGAGTTCTTTGTCCATCTGCTGCCGCATGCCAAGCAGTTCCTGCATTGCCTGCCGGTAATCAAACACCGCCAGCTCCGCTGCTGCAGACGGAGTCGGTGCCCGCAGGTCTGCGACATAATCTGCAATCGTAAAGTCCGTCTGATGACCGACAGCGGAGATCACCGGAATCCGGCAGTCAAAAATGGCCCGTGCCACCATTTCTTCGTTAAATGCCCACAGATCCTCTATAGATCCACCGCCCCGTCCGACAATGATTACATCCACGCCGATCTGTTCAAGTGCATGAATTCCATGGACAATTGATGCTGCCGCACCCTCTCCCTGCACCAGAGCCGGGCAGAGAATCAGCTGCACATACGGGTTCCTGCGCCCAGCAATATTGCGGATATCCTGAATCGCTGCCCCGGTCTCTGCCGTAACAATCCCCACGGTTTTTGCATAGGTGGGAATGGGCTGTTTGTATTCCTCCGCAAACATTCCCATCTCTTCAAGCTCCCGCTTTAACGCTTCAAATTTCAGATACAGATTTCCCTCTCCGTCCCGTTCAATCGTCCGTGCATAGATCTGGTATCTGCCATCTCTTTCATACACTTCCACGGATCCGGTCACAACCACGCGGTCGCCCTCTTTCATCGGGAATTTTAATCCTTCCCTGCGGCTTCCTGCAAACATGATCGCGTTTATCGTTCCGTCTGCATCTTTCATTGTAAAATAAATATGCCCGCTGGAGTGATACTTACAGTTAGATACCTCTCCCTTGATGCTGATATGGTGCAGCATAAAGTCCTGAGCGAACATATTTTTAATGTATTTATTTACCTGCCCTACCGAATATACATGTTTCATCATTCTGCAAACTTTGCAAGAATTCCATTGACAAATGCCGGTGAATCATTGGTTCCGTATTGTTTTGCCAGTTCCACAGCCTCATTGACCGCAACCTTAAACGGAATCTCTTCATCGTGCGGATTCACCGCCAGGCGGAAATAGGCCACCACATCCTTCACTTCTTTCCGCTGATAAAACGAGA
>ENA-UEQR01000525-UEQR01000525.1-human-gut-metagenome-genome-assembly--contig:-NODE-525-length-24500-cov-32.647709_pt1 | contig 24500 bp, 20 predicted proteins | sample MGYA00242944_ERZ507941 | MGnify/ENA primary metagenome ERZ507941 (study PRJEB26167, sample SAMN06115398) | human gut metagenome | host: Homo sapiens | place: China:Chongqing | collected 2016-06-23...
GGTTTGACGGTCATTGTTCTGGCGCTCTGGCTGTTGGACCGGCATGCGCTGAAAACTGTAGATTGGGGATTGTTGGCCACTTTCGCCGCTTTTTTCACCTTTTCCGGCAATCTTGCCCGGATGGAACCTGTACGGGTGCTGTTTGCCCGCCTTTTGTCCCACGGAACTATGCTGGTCTCCGCGCTTACCTGCCAGATCATCAGCAACGTTCCTGCTGCCATTCTGCTCAGCCGCTTCACGCAGGATGCCCGTGCTCTTCTGGTTGGCGTCAATGTGGGCGGTGCGGGGACGCTGGTAGCTTCTCTGGCAAGCCTTATTACGTTTCGGGAATATACGCGCCGCGTTCCTAATGGTGGAAAACAGTTCCTTTTTCTTTTTTCTGGGATCAGCTTTGCCTTCTTGACGATTCTTTTGGCTGCCATGTCCGTTGTGATGGGATAAGCCGTTTCCAACAGAATGCGCTTTTGAAAAAGCCTTATTAACTTCAGCAGTACAAAGCATACACATGATTTGTGTTACCTTTTGCATTTGCAGGATCAACGGAACTGCATCGTATATCCCTGTTGCTGTTCCAACTCATGGTCGTCCGGCTTGTGGCCGAGGGCGACGCGCTTTTGCCGCAGCTGCGCCAGCCGCTTGCGGTCGATTTGGACGCCGGTGGCAGCGGGAGCCGGGGCGTTGTCCCGAAAGATATTGCCCATGTGGTAGAGCAGCCGGGTGGCTGACAGCAGGACGGAGGGAGGCTCCTGTTCGCCGCGCTCCACGCGTTTCAAAAAAAATTCCGCGTAGGCGTGGCCGTTATCTCTTGCCGCCGCGAACCATTCGTAGGCGGCGTCCATGTCCTTCGGAACGCCCTCGCCCATGAGGGTCAGCTTGCCCAACAGGTACTGTGCGTAGGCACTGCCGTTATCCGCGGCCTGCCGCAAATATGACACTGCTGTTTCGGCATCTTTTATCGTATTTTTGCCGCTGAGATATTCCTTGCCTAGCCGGTAGGCGGCGTAATTGTTGCCGTTGTCCGCCGAGCGTTTCAGCCAGTAAATGCCTTTGGCAGAATCGTGAACGTCGGCTTCATCGGAAAGATACAGCTTGCCGAGGGCGTACTGTGCTACGTCCAAGTCCTGTTCGGCCGCGCGTTTCAACAGCTTTTGCACTTTGACCATGTCGGGTATCAGCAATCCGCCGTCGCGGTACGCCGTGCCGATGATGTACTGGGCGTAGGCATCACCGTCTTCCGCAAGCTGCTCCAACTGCTCCGCCGCCTCGTCACGCTCCTCCAGAGGAAAACGGTCATCGTTCGCCACGCTTTGCAGATCCTGACACTCGTAGCTCATGGCGTAGGTGCTGATCTGCTCGCCGTCATCCTGCATTTCCTCATCCTCAAAGGAAAATCTGTTCATGCGGATATGCTCCGCCTCACGAATGACCGCGTTCTTGATCTGGCGAAATTCCTTCTGCTGAGACAGCGGTGGACGCAGACGTTTCTTCCCCTCGGAGTAGTAATCCTCCACCTGGCATTGCAGCTCCCACCACGTTTGGTAGCACGCATCCACGGTGGGCAGCCGCGCCATTTGGTCGACGATCGCATCCACCAGCTTTTTCATCGGCTTCGGCAGATAGCCGTAGGTTTTCTTGCCGCCGACTTGACCGAGCTGCCGCGACAGATTCCAGATCATCTGCTCCGCCTCCGGGTGGATGCAGGTCATCTCCCGCATGGCCTTCGCCAATTCCAGCATGGCTTTTCGTGTTTCCGCCACCAGTTCGTCTCGCGATTTGCTTTTCTGTTCGTAGACATGGAGCAGTTCCTGACGGAAGATCTGGTTGGTCAGCGTGGACTTGATTTGGCGGATACCATCTTTGGACAGGTATGCCTGATTCGGCTTTGCCGACCACGCCATCATGTGGACGTGGGGATGATTGCCCTCGTCATGGAAGGCGGCGTACCAGTGGAAATCCTCCGGCGGTATTTTCATCGCCGCCGCGATGTCATTGCGGTAGGTGCGGAGCAATGTGCGCCATGCCTCCGCGTGGTTGTAGCCAAGCCGCTCCGCGTCCTCCCGGTGGAGGGAGATGATGTGTGTCCACACGTTGCCGGTGTAGTGATCCAGTTCATCCGCGACAGCGGCGAGGTCAACGGCGTCGTCATCTCCGAACAGGCCGTGTTCCCCCAACCGTTCCGCCCTCGGACGCAGGGCGATGTACTTGGCGTAACCTTCCGTGCCCTGTACCCGATCCCAATTCGATTCCAGCGCCAGCGTGATGAGCGCGGACGCCGTTGCTTTGGTTGGGTGCGCCGCGTAGTCCTCGTACTCCATCAGCTCTTTTGCGTCAGGAAAATCCTTCACCAATTTTGCGATGAGCTGCGTCTGCTTTTGGGTGGGCGGACGGTCATCCGGGATGATCTCCACCCGCTCCCGCGTCGCGATGTACTTGAGATACCCGCCAGCACTTTTCCCACTGCCGCACTTGATGTACGGGCTTTTGACGATCAGCCTTGCCATGCTTCACTCTCCAGCTCACGGAGCTTCTGCTCTAACCGCAGCTGACCGTTGGTGCGCTTGACGGCGGCGATGCTCTTGACCCGCTCCTGCCGCAGTACTTCCTCGCTCACGTTGAGGCTTTGCAGGAGGATGGACATTGCCATGTCCATCTCCACCGCCTGCTTGTAGAGCAGCGACGCGATGCGATCCTCGAAGAGTTTCAGCCGCGCGTCGATGGCAGACTGCACCGCTCTCGGAAGCATGGTACTTTCGCCTGCGGCGAGCATATCTGTGTAGCAGTTCACCGCCTTTTCGATGAACTCGTTTTTGCTGCGGCAGTTATCTTCCTGATACCACCGCTCTATTTTTTGCTTGGTCTCCGGCTCTGGCCGGTAGGTCAAGCGATCCTTGTTATCACTCATAAAATGCCTTCTTTCTCGCTAAGACGCCGTCGAAAAGCCTGTATTCATCGGCCTTTCACGGACGTTAGACGCCAATCGTACAAAAAATCTTCCGAATAGACGCCACAACCGCCTGCGTTGAAACCCCCGTCAACTGCCCGCACTGCGGGCAGAAGTGACCGGGCGGAGCGTCGGTTCCGACGCCAACCCTTTATCCTGCTATAAATAAGTTCCTCCGATAACCGCCCAAACTGCCGAAGCTACGTCCCATACGGCGTGGGAAAGTCCTCTCCGGAGAGGTTTCAAATCACACTCGCACAAACGGCTCACGTTCGTTTTCACAGGTGAAAGCGGGTACACACTTGCCTTCACCAACAGGATCGCACACAGCGGATCACAGGGCGAAACAGGGGCGTTTCAGCGAAGAGTGCAGAAAGCCTGCGGGACAGCGACGCGCTCATGCGCGTCGCTGTCCCGAGGCGTCGCGGCCCCGCTGGGCTGCGTGATCCCATTGCTGTTTCTCTTGCCGCACCGATGGGCTTCGCGGTTTTGCTCAGCCGCATCGTTGGCGCACAGAAAATTGAGCGCCTGTTCTTTAGTTACAGCGGTGCGGTTTTTGAACCGCTGTTCGCGTCGATCCATGCGAGAAACTTATCCCTTGGAACGACGATCCGACTGCCGATTTTGAGCGCGGGGAATCCGTTGCCATGCACCAGCTCATAGGCACCGGCACGGGAGATCCCAAGCACCGCAGCGACCTCTGCGACGGAGAGCATCAGCGGCAGCTCGTCATAGCTTGTGTAGGTGGAATGTTTCATCGTTCCCTTCCTTTCGTTATGCGCCGGGCAGCATATCCATTGCGGACAGCTTGCGCTGAATTTGCTGCCGTTCTGCTGCGCGTTCGACCGCAGATAGTTGACGTGCGTGAAAAATTTCTATGGCTTCACGGATCGGCCGGATGGTGTAGCGCAGGTTGCCGTTCTTCTTGATGCCGGAACGCATCAGGACAGAGGTTGGCTCTGTGGAGATGAGACCTTTCTCCGCGAGCGCATTGACGTACCGCATGACCGTATTCTTTGCGCGGCCAACGGCATTGCCGATGGTGGCATAGCTCGGCCAGCACTGGTAGGTGCTGCGGTTTTCAAGGCAGCGAAGATAGGCATACACCGCGATCTCACTTGCGTCCAGCCCGAGCGAGAAGATCTCGTTCGGCATAGTGAAATAGTTTTTGTTACTGAAATGATTCATGGTGTGTCCTCCTGTTCGTTGGGGTGAAAGAGTTGGATAAACTCTTTTGCGGAATGGACGATGCCCAATTCCTTGAGCTGCTGGTAGCGAATCAGGTCGCAGAGGGTGCGCAGACTGATCTCTGCATACTCCAACAGTCTGTCGGTCGCCAGTATTTGTTGGTAGGCGTCCAATTTAGTCGGTTCGTCCGGCGATTGGAAGAAGGCGAACAGTTCTTCTTCGGTCGGAATACTGTCCGGTGCGTCGTGCTGCATCTCCTGGCGGATGTAGTCAATGACCTCCTGCTCGACTTGGGAGGTCAGGGCGTGCAGCAGTTGCTGCTTGCTTTGTTCAAATGGATTCATAATCATACACGCTCCTTGTGTTCAGGTGAGACGATCATGACTGCGGCCAACCCAGTCGGAAAATTTGTCTCTCACCTATAAGGACACTCAGAGCGTGTTTGTAAACCAGAGAACAAAATTTTTTTCAAAAAAGCTGGGAAGCCCTGTCATGAGACAGAGCTTCCCAGCTTTTCGTGCAGCTTTTTCAGTCGCTTTGATACCGCCATTCTGGAGATGCCGTAGATCTGGCCAATCTCATCCATCGTCAGCGCATCGCTGTAACGGAGGGAGAGCAGGTTCTGACCTTGCACATCCAGTTCCACAATGGCTCCCCGCAGATTTTCAAGCCGGAGGTTCCTGAGCACCGCATCCTCCGCGGGACGCTTGACGCATTCCAAACCGGACAGCACCGTTTCAAACTCACTTTTACTCAGGTGCCTTGCGTCCTGCTTCTCCTGCGCCTGTTCCCGTTTTCGATCCTGCTCAAGGAAGTCTGCGACCTCCTTTGGCACCGATACTTGCTCACCATTGTAGACGATAACGACGTTGTCGTTCATTTGTGTCCTTTCCGCTTTCGACGGAAGGGTACACACCCGCGCTGCCGGTACAGCGCCAAAAACTGTCGACCTTCATGGAACTTCCTGCGTACAGGGTGGTCATAATGCCCTACGGGGTCCATGAATGCCTGAGGTCACACCGGGGTGTGGACCTCACCGGAAAGCCGCGAGATTTGGCTTTCGCCTGTTACCAATATAAAGTGAATGCGGAGGTTTGTCAAGGTAAGGCCGACAGCGCAAAGGCAGGGGACGCCGTGCGCGGCGCCCCTGCTGAGTTGTAATAGAGTGAATATAGACTCACTACTGTGCGATTGGTCGGATCGACTTTTTCAAACACGGTCTGCAATTCGATTGAGGTCCTTGAATCTCCGAAGGTCCTGACCCTGCTAACAAGAGCGTCCAGCGTTTTCACATCAGGAACTGCAAAACACAACAGGACATTAAAGTTGCCGACCATGTGATAGAATGCCATGATCTCGGGCATCTGCACACAGAAGTCACAAAGCATAGGATACCCGGCAGCTTGTGGTATCGAGTAAAGAGACTATTAGAATCTCCAACGGCGGCTATAATGACTTTTTGGATGCAATCAACGTTTTCACTCCAAGGTGTTTCCCTTAAAGCGCCTTCGCCTCTTATCGTTAATACTCCGCTTTTTAGTTCCCACTCAATGCCATCAATGGTTCAGCTATCTTCACTTTCCGCTTCTGCGCCGTTATGAGTTGAGCTATCTGTTGGCCGTTCATGGCGCTCTCACAGCCAATGCAGAAAAAATCCCTATTACAAGCAGAGACCCCAAAAAGAATGCCTTTTTCATACGATTACCTCTACTTTCAAGAGACGCAACCATGAGTAAAACTCCAAAAGAGTAGTAATTGCAATGGTTCCCAGACATGGCTTCAACCGAAAATCATTCCATTGATATAGAAAGCGGAGCCCCTTTTTGGTAAAATTGACTTGAGAGAAAACCAACCAGAAAGGGGCTGACCGCTATCTACCGACAGGAAATCATTCAGGATGTGACGCTGTTTACATCCCAAAGCGCCGCCATGTTTTACGACAAGCTTTTCAGCAGTCTGGACTTCACGCTGCCCAGGGCGGCAACCGGGCGGGGCTTCCCCAAAGAAGCCATGGTCGGCGCTTTTATCGTTATGAAATGCGAGGGCTTCGCGCAGATCACAGATTTGGCGGATTATCTGGACAACAACCGCCTCATCGCCCATTATAGTAGGGTGGGCGGTTTATATATTTGGAACTATGTCTCCTGCGGGTTCTGCTGTGTCTGTTGTGCTGCCTTCACTATGATCTCTGTGACCAGGGCTTCCAGCCTTCTGTACAGACATTTCATCAGCAATGCCAGCAGTGCCGCTGTCAGCATCAGAAAAATGTATGTTTACTCTCATTGAAGCAGCCGCGCACTGATCTCCTGCCCTCCATTTCCGACCGTAAGAGGGCTTCTCACCTATAGTGTCGTTCCATACCTCCCCAATTTGCCGAATCACTATCTCCTGTTGACTGCAAAACCACATCATTCTGAATTTGGAACATTTGGAACGCTGCGTTCTTTTTTATACTGATCCCTCATTCTGTAATACGTTCCCGCACCGATATTCATTTGCCTGCAAGCTGCGGAAATACTCAACTCATTTGCTTCTATTTTGGTCCGCAATTCCTCAAAAAGCTCTGTGTGACGCTCCCTCTGCGGGGCACTCTTGATCTTACGCCAATAACGGTAGTAGGTTGTCTTCCCAATGCTCATCTTCCGGCAGACCTCCGCTACGGTCATCTGTCGTCTCTCCACAAGGTCGAAGCACCGGTGCAGCCCCTCCATAAACCGAGACAGCCGCGCCGCATCTCCGGTGTCCCTGCTTGTCAACAGCGCAAGGTCGGAAAGCACCGCCTGCCAGTGACCTGCCGCCGTGTCAATCTTAGGAGACTTGCAGAGCAAAGTTGCCTGCTGTCGATAGAGGGCAAGTGCCATCTCCACAAACGCACCGGCTGTGCCGCCCAGCTCACCATCCATCTCCACGGTTACACTGTCGTCCGCTCTCACATACGCAAGCAGCTCCCGCAGGACGTTGCCGTCCCCATCGACCTCCGTGTAGACTCTGTCAAAACCCTCCGGCGCTGCGCCCTTTCCTCCGCGCCTGTAATAAAACCTCATGCTGCATCACCTCTGCACGGACTGTACCGCACAACCATGCCAAAGGCAATGCATCGCTTTCGTTGATGCCGCCGACCCTTCCAAGTGCCGCTTCCGCGTGCCATTCAGAGTGCCATTCCGAGTACCGGCGGCACACGGAATCTCTCCATGGCGCAGTTTTTCTCAACCTGCCCCGCAGAAGATGCAAAAAATCCGGTATCGCTCCAAACGGAACAATACCGGATTTTTGTCTGTTTTCAGCCAATGATGCCCGCAAAGGCAGTTACATCAAAGGTTTGCAAGTTTCGAGCCGCTTTGTGAACGCTCAAAAGATCGCTCACATTTCCTTGATGGCAGCCTGAGCGGCGGCGAGGCGGGCGATGGGGACACGGAACGGGCTGCAGGAGACATAGTCCAGGCCGACCTTGTGGCAGAACTCGACGGACGTGGGATCGCCGCCGTGCTCGCCGCAGATGCCGAGGTGGATGTGCGGGTTGGTCTCGCGGCCCATCTTGGCGGCCATGGAGACGAGCTTGCCGACGCCGGCCTGATCGAGACGGGCGAACGGATCGCTCTCGTAGATCTTCTTGTCGTAGTACGCGCCGAGGAACTTGCCGGCATCGTCACGGCTGAAGCCGAAGGTCATCTGGGTCAGGTCGTTCGTGCCGAAGGAGAAGAAGTCCGCTTCCTTGGCGATCTCGTCCGCGGTCAGAGCGGCGCGCGGGATCTCGATCATGGTGCCGACCTTGTACTTCATGGAGCTGCCGGCCTCGGCGATCAGCTTGTCAGCGACCTCGACGACGACGTCCTTGACGTACTTGAGCTCCTTGACCTCGCCGACGAGCGGGATCATGATCTCGGGGATGATGTTCCAGTCGGGATGCGCGGCGTTGACGTTCAGCGCAGCCTTGATGACCGCACGGGTCTGCATGGCAGCGATTTCGGGGAACGTAACGGCCAGACGGCAGCCGCGGTGGCCCATCATGGGGTTGAACTCGTGCAGGGAGGCGATGATGTTCTTGATGTCCTGAACGCTCTTGCCCATGTCCTTGGCGAGCTGCTCGATGTCAGCTTCCTCGGTGGGAACGAACTCGTGCAGCGGGGGATCGAGGAAACGAACGGTCATCGGACGGCCCTCGAGCGCGATATACATGGCTTCAAAGTCGCCCTGCTGCATCGGCTCGAGCTTAGCGAGCGCCTTCTCGCGCTGCTCGACGGTGTCGGAGCAGATCATCTCGCGGATGGCGGGAATACGGTCAGCCTCGAAGAACATGTGCTCGGTGCGGCAGAGGCCGATGCCCTCAGCGCCGAACTTCACGGCCTGCTCGGTGTCGTGCGGGTTATCGGCGTTCGTGCGGACGCCCAGACGGCGATACTTGTCGGCCCAAGCCATGACGCGGCCGAACTCGCCGCCGATGGTGGCGTCGACCGTGGGGATGATGCCGTCGTAGATGTTGCCGGTGGAACCATCGATGGAGATGAAGTCGCCCTCGTGATAGGTCTTGCCGGCGAGCTCGAACTTCTTGTTCTCCTCGTCCATGTTGATCTCGCCGCAGCCGGAGACGCAGCACTTGCCCATGCCGCGCGCGACGACAGCCGCGTGGGAAGTCATACCGCCGCGGACGGTCAGGATGCCCTGGGAGGCCTTCATGCCCTCGATATCCTCCGGAGAGGTCTCGAGGCGGACGAGAACGACCTTCTCGCCGCGCTCCTTCCACTCTTTGGCATCCTCAGCGGAGAAGACGATCTTGCCGCAGGCGGCGCCGGGGGAGGCGGGCAGAGCCTTGGCGATGGCGGGAGCCTTCTTGAGGACAGCCGCATCGAACTGGGGATGGAGCAGGGTGTCGAGGTTGCGCGGGTCGATCATGGAGACGGCCTTTTTCTCGTCGATCATGCCCTCGTCCACGAGGTCACAGGCGATCTTGAGAGCAGCCTGCGCGGTGCGCTTACCGCTGCGGCACTGGAGCATATAGAGCTTGCCGTTCTCGACGGTGAACTCCATGTCCTGCATGTCGCGGTAGTGATCCTCGAGCAGGTCGCAGACCTTGACGAAGTCGGCGTAAGCCTGGGGGAACTTCTCTTCCATCTGGGAGATGGGCATCGGGGTGCGGACACCGGCGACGACATCCTCGCCCTGAGCGTTGGTCAGGAACTCGCCCATGAGCTTCTTCTCGCCGGTGGCGGGGTCACGGGTGAAGGCGACGCCGGTACCGGAGTTGTCGTTCAGGTTGCCGAAGACCATCGGCATGACGTTGACGGCAGTGCCCCAGGAATAGGGGATGTCGTTGTCGCGGCGATAGACGTTCGCGCGCGGGTTGTCCCAGGAGCGGAACACGGCGCGGATGGCTTCGTACAGCTGGGTCTTGGGGTCGGAGGGGAAGTCCTCGCCGATCTGCTGCTTGTACTCGGCCTTGAACTGCTCGGCGAGTTCCTTGAGGTCGGCTGCGGTGAGCTCAATGTCGAGCTTGACGCCGCGCTTTTCCTTCATCGCGTCGATGAGCTGCTCAAAGTACTTCTTGCCGACTTCCATAACGACGTCGGAGAACATCTGGATGAAGCGGCGATAGGAGTCGTAAACGAAACGCTCGAAGTTGGGGTCGGGGTTGCCCGCGATCATGGCGGCGACGACGTCGTCGTTGAGACCGAGGTTCAGGATGGTATCCATCATGCCGGGCATGGAAGCGCGCGCGCCGGAACGGACGGAGACGAGCAGGGGGTTCTTCAGATCGCCGAACTTCTTGCCGTTCATCTCTTCCATCTTCGCGACGTATTCCATGATCTCTGCCATGATCTCGTCGTTGATCTTGCGGCCGTCCTCGTAATACTGGGTGCAGGCTTCGGTCGTGATGGTGAAGCCCTGGGGCACGGGCAGACCGATGTTGGTCATCTCGGCCAGGTTCGCGCCCTTGCCGCCCAGAAGCTCACGCATGGTAGCGTTGCCTTCCGAGAACAGGTAGACATACTTTTTGCTCATTGGTTTTCCTCCATTAAAAATGTATCGCTGTGTGATCATTATCAAGCCATATTATTATAGACAGAAAATCCCCGACTTTCAATAACAAGTTGTGAAATTTTTGTCGACTTTCCGCATTTTTTCTCCCACAAAACGCAATTTGGCGCAAAATCGTTCTGTTTTTCCGTCGCGGGGCGCGGATTTTCTTGCAAGCGCCGCACTTTTGCGATATACTATTTTTAGATTTGCGCTGAAAATGCGCGCAGAGTACAGAGCATGGAGCGGGCAATGGAGCTTTTGGATTTTGCAAAAACCGATACGGCGGCGCGTCTTCGCACCGCGGCAAAGCGCGGCGCACTGTCGCACGCACTCATTTTCAGCGGCAGCGGCGACCGCGTGAGCGCTGCGCGCTATGCCGCCGCGGCGATGGAGTGCACAGCGGAAAGCAAGCCCTGCCTCGCCTGCCCTGCCTGCCGCAAGGTGATGCAGGACATCCACCCCGACGTCACGTTCGTGCGCGACGCAGAGCACAAGGAGCTCTCGATCGACACGGTGCGCGCGATGCGCGCCGACGCGTTCATCCGCCCGAACGAGGGCGCGCGCAAGGTCTACATTTTCGAGGACTGCACCATCCTGACGGAAAAGGACCAGAACGTGCTTTTGAAGCTCGTGGAGGAGGGACCCGCTTACGCAGCGTTCTTCTTCTGCGCGGAAAATCCGGCGGTTCTGCTCCAGACCATCCGCTCGCGCTGCGTGGAGGTCAAGCTCTCCCCCACCGTTGAAGAGGGCGGCGCGCCTGACGAGCTCACGCTCGAGCTCGCGCGGCTCATCGCCGAGGGGTCGCGCGCGTCCCGCGCGGCATTCCTCGCAAAGCTCGAAACGCAGAAGGTCACGCGCGACGACCTGTCCTCGCTTTTCGAGGGGACGCGGCTTCTGCTCTCGTCCGCCCTGCTGGGGCAGTACGGCGTGAGCGTACCGGAGAGGGATCTTCGCATCGCGCGGTCACTGGCTTCGCGCTTGACAAAAGCCAAATTACTCGGCACAATAGATTTATTGCAGGACTACCGCAATAAATGCACCTATAACGTCGGCGTCGGGCCCACGCTGGGCGGCTTCGCCGTTGAATTGGAGGAAACCCTTTGACAGAAGTGATCGGAGTCCGCTTCCGCGGCGGATGCAAGGAATATTATTTTGACCCGCACGGCATCACGGTCGAACCCAACCAGTTCGTCATCGTCGAGACCGCGCAGGGGCTCGAGTACGCCCAGTGCGTCTCGGGCAACCATGAGGTGGAGGACGATTCCGTCGTCCAACCGCTGCGCCCGCTCGTGCGCGTGGCGACGGAGAACGATGACCGCACCTACGCCTACAACAAAACGCGCGAAAAGAACGCCTTCGAGGTCTGCCAGAAGAAGATCGCCGAGCGCGGGCTCGACATGAAGCTCGTGCGCGTGGAGAGCAACTTCGACGGCAGCAAGATCATCTTTTTCTTCACGTCCGATGGGCGCGTGGACTTCCGCGAGCTCGTGCGCGACTTAGCCGGTGTGTTCCGTGCCCGCATCGAGCTGCGGCAGATCGGCGTGCGCGACGAGGCGAAGATGCTCGGCGGCCTCGGCATCTGCGGCCGGCCTTTCTGCTGCTCGCAGTTTTTGGACGACTTCGTCCCCGTTTCGATCAAGATGGCCAAGACGCAGAATCTGAGCCTGAACCCGACGAAGATCTCCGGCACGTGCGGCAGGCTCATGTGCTGCCTCAAATACGAGCAGAACGCCTACGAGGACGCGGTGCGCCGCTGCCCGAAGCAGGATTCGTTTGTTGCAACGCCCGACGGCCTTGGCAACGTGAGCTCGGTCGACATTCTGCGCGAGCAGGTGCTCGTGCGTCTCGACGGGCAGAACGAGAGCCCCAAGCGCTACCGCACCTGCGAAATTCATGTGCTGCGCAACGGCAAGGGCTCGCGCGACGGCATCGAGCTCCCCACGACGCTCCCCGAGCGCTATCAGGAGCAGCCGGAGGAGGAGCCGCAGCTGACGCTGAACTTCTTCTCATCTGCCAAGCCCATCGTGCCGCCCGAACAGTGGACGGCCCCCGTCGCAAAAGCGGACGCCCCCGCCGCTGACGAGGAGGAGACGGAAAAGCGCCGTTCCCGCCGCGGCGGCCGCGGGCATCGCGGCGGCAGAGGCCGCGGCAAGGGCAGCGGTGAAGGCGGCGAGAAGTCCGCCGCGCCGAAGAGTGAAAACACGCCCCAAAAGGGTGGCGACAAGCCCGCCGAAAAGCGAAGCCAACGCCCCGCGCGCGGCGATAAGCCGAGCAGCGAACGTCCGCCCCGCAATCCCGACAAGAACGGCGAGCGCCGCGCCCCGCGCCAGAGCAAGCCGAACAGCGAAACTCCCGACGCGCCGAAAGCCCCGCGTCCGCCCCGCCCGCCGAAAGCCGAGGGCGCGATTGAGGGCGGCGAGAACAAGCCGCGCCGCCGCAGCCACCGCGGCGGCAGAGGCCGCCGCAGAAGTGGCGGTCAGGGCGGCGAAAATCCCGCGCCGAAGAACGAAGCGTAAACAAGAAATAGAACCGCCGCGAAGCACAGTCGTTTCGCGGCGGTTTTGCCAAAAGGCGGAAAGGAATTGCTTCCATGCTGTACCATGCCTCCCCCACCGGCGGTCTCACCGTCCTCACGCCGCACGTCTCCAACCATGGCCACCCGCTCGTCTATTTTTCGAAGAAACGGGAAAATGTGCTGGTCTATCTGAGCAATGCCGTTGAAAAATACTGCCGCGACACCGGCTTTGTCCACACGGGCCGGTGGGAAAAATGGGGGCCTTACGGCTTCGACTTAGACGGCGTGCAGCGGCTGGAGGAATACTACCCCAACGCACTGGAGGAGACCTATGCCGGCGTCTCCGGCTATATCTACGGCGCGGAACCGGCAAATACCGCCCCTGTTTCCGACGTGCCGTTCGCGGTCACGTCCGAAGAGGCGGTAGCAGTCGTCTCGTGCGAGTTCGTCCCCGATGCCTATGAGGCCATTCTCCGCGCAGAGCGGGAGGGGCTGCTGCGCATTCTGCACTATGCGCAGACCGGCGATCCGTTCCGCGCCTGGATATGGCAAACCATGAAACATGAATACGAAAATGCCGAAAAGCAGCCCGACTACCGTCATTTTATCAAAGGAAAATTCGGCATCATCGGCTGATATCTTTACGCAAAACATCCCTTTTCATTTCTCCCGCGCCGTGTTATACTTTTGCCGAAAAACAACGAGAAAAGAAGAGAGGATCCATCATGCTGAAATTCAACAAGGTGCTGCTCGCCAGCGACTTTGACAACACGCTCGTCTATACGCAGGGCGCGCTGGAGCGCGGCGAGGATATCCCGCCGATGAGCGCGCGCAACCGCGAGGCAGTTGAGTATTTCATTCAAAACGGCGGCTATTTTTCGATCTCCACCGGCCGCGCGCTGCCCGCCTTTGCCCGCTACGCCAAGGATCTGCCCTGCAACGCCCCCTGCGTCATCGCCAACGGCGCGGCCATCTATGACTTCAACAAGGACTGCTATGTGGAGACCGCGTTTTTAGACGCGGACATCTACGATCACGTCGACGCGCTGCTCGCGCGCTTCCCCGGCCTGTGCTTCGAGATCTACCACGACGACCGCCGCATCCACGTCCTGCACCCGAACGACTACACGCACAACCACGAGCACCTGACGCGCGCGAAGACCGAGGAGGTCAAGGACTTCCGCGAGGTGGACCTGCCGATCATCAAGCTGCTCTTCGAAGAGGAAAAACCGCTTTTGGAGCAGGTGCGCGATTTTATCGTCTCACGGGACTGGGGAAAACGCTACGAGCTCATCTTTTCGAGCGATCACCTGCTTGAGCTGACGCGCCGCGGCGCGACGAAGGGCGGCATGATCTTAAAGCTTGCCAAGCTCCTCGGCGTTGCGCGCAAGGACATCTACTGCATCGGCGACCACAACAACGACATTCCGATGCTCGAGGTCTCCGAGATCGGCTTCGCGCCCGAAAACGCCATCCCCGAGGTCAAGGAATGGGGTGCGCACATCGTCTGCCACTGCAAGGACGGCGCGCTGGCGGACGTGGTGGAAATTCTCGACAAGCGATATTAACCTCAAAAAGATGGCAGAGCCATCTTTTTGAGGGGATTGCAGCCCGCGGCAGCGCACGCGCCGAAGGCGCGCACGTTTGCGGGCTGAGAGGCGTTGAGGCGTTTTTTCTGACGCACATGGGAATCGGCGAAGCGCCGCCAGTGGCGGATGAAGCGAGCCGGTTTCGAGGAAGTAGCACGATTGGCGCGCCCGAACGGGCGCGCCAATCGTAATGCCGCGACGGTGACGTCGGAATTTACGTTTAAGATCATTTCGCGTCTGCGGACGCTTGGGCAGCCGTTAGCAGCTTTGCTGCTTTACGGATGCCGCATACCCCTTGCGGACGTGAAAGTCTGCGACGCCTTTTATTCCCATTGCCCTTTTTCGTACAACTTTTCGTTTGCTCGCGCATATAATAGCCGGGTGAGAGAAAAGCTGAAAGGAATGGTACAATGAAGGAAAAAGACAACATCCGTCATGGCGACGTGGACGACATGATCTTCGGCAGCGAGGCGCATGTCAGCGAACGATAATATGCCAAAAGGCTCCGCTTTCGCGGAGCCTTTTCTCACTTTTATAACGCCTTTTCGATCGTGCCGCCGCCGAGGACCTCTTCGCCATCATAGAAGACAACGGCCTGTCCTGCCGTGACGGCGCGCTGGGGCGTGAGGAGCTCGACGTGCGCGCAACCTCCTTCCAGCGGTGTGACGACGGCGTCGCACTCTTTCTGGCTGTAGCGCGTTTTGGCGGTGCAATAGACTTTTTCCGCAGGTGTCTCCCCCGCGATCCAGTTCACGCGCGAGGCGAGCAGCGCTGCGGAAAACAGTTCCTCGTTGTCGCCGAGCAGCACGGTATTATTTTCGGCATTTTTGGATATCACATAGAGCGGGCGGTCCGCGCTTACGCCGAGGCCCTTGCGCTGACCCGCCGTGTAGCACTCCAAACCGCGGTGGCGGCCGAGCACGCGGCCCGTTTCGTCGACAAAGTCGCCGGACTGCGGCGTCACGCCGCCATAGTCGCGCAGAAAGCGCACATAGTCCCCGTCGGGGATGAAGCAGATGTCCTGTGAATCGGCCTGATGGGCGTTTGCAAGGCCCGCCTCCTCCGCCTGCTCTCGAATTTCCGGCTTTTCAAAGCTGCCGACCGGCAGCAGCAGGTGCGAGAGCTGCTCCTGCGTGAGCTGATAGAGCACGTAGCTCTGGTCCTTCGCGCGGCTCTCGCCGCGCAGCAGCCGGTAATGTCCGCTCGCTTCGTCATAGCCGACACGGGCATAGTGCCCCGTCGCGATGTAGTCAAAGCCCATCTCCAGCGCGCGGTCCAAAAATGCACCGAATTTGAGGCAGCGGTTGCAGTCGATGCACGGATTCGGCGTGCGGCCCGCGCGGTACTCGCTGACGAAGTGATCCATCACCTCGCGCGCAAAAAGCTCGTGCTCGTCGAAGATGTAAAACGGCATACCGAGACCGTCGGCAATACGCTTCGCGCCGTCCGTCTCGTTGCCGCAGAGCGACAGCGTCGCGCCCGCGCACTCGTAGCCCTGCTTTTGCAGCAAAAGCGCGGCGGCGGAGGAATCCACGCCGCCGCTCATGGCGATCAAAACTTTTTTCTTCATCTGTGTCCCTTAATCCAGATACTTTTGCAGAAACGCCTCGCTCGAAAGCGCGTCGGACATCTCCACGAGCGTGCGGTTGAAGCCGCCGGCGTAGTCGCTGCCGCGGTCCTTGAGCTGTACGCGCCCGGCCTTTACCGCAGGGAGCGAGACGGTGAAGAGCGAGCCCTTCCCCTCCTCCGACTGCGCGACGATCATGCCCCCATGGCCCTGCGCGATGCGCTGGCAGATGGGAAGGCCCAGTCCCAAGCCGCGCGGCGGCATGGGGTTCTGCCCGCCGTCCATAAAGCGGTCGAACAAATGGGCCAGCGTGTCGCTGTCCATGCCCCTGCCGGTGTCCGCCACGGTGATCTTGACAAATCTCCCCTCCGTTTTCACGCGCACGCGGACACTGCCACCCTTGGGCGTAAATTTAAGCGCGTTGGAGAGGAGATTCAGCAGCAGCTTGCGGATGGCCTCGGCGTCGAGGGCGATGATGCGGCTGTCGCGGTCGGCGAGGAAGTCGAGCTCCACGCCGCACTGCGCAAAAAGGAATTCCACCTCGGCGCACACGCTGCGGCAGACGCCGACAATATCGTCATCGTAGAGCTCGAAGCGCTTGCGCTCAAACAGGTTCCCCGCGTCGGTCAGATTGCTGATGACGCGGTAGAGCTGGTAATAGCTCTGGTAAAATGCCGCGGCGGTGCGGTCAGTCTTCGGGTCCTTCTCCCGCGTCTCCTGCGGTGCCATGCGGTCGACCGCCATGTAGATCGTCGAAAGCGAGGTGCGCAGCTGCAGTGCAATATTCGGCAGCACATCCGACAGCATTTTCAGTTCTTCTTCAGTATAATCCCGCATAGCGTCTCCTAATAAAAGTTCTCCTACCGGTAGCATTCACCGCAGGGAGGCGGAGTTTGCGCGGAAAGAATTGGTGTTTTCGCGATAAGCTCGCGCTTAGAACGTTTTGTTGTACAGCGTTGTAGTATGAGGGTAGCAAAATTTCGGTCAAAAAGCAAGGAATTTGTGGAAATTATGAAAAAAATAGAATTTTTGCAAAAAAAGACTTGCAAAACGAAACTACTGCTATATAATATCTAAATGTACCAAACATTCGATATATTCCGATAAACAGGAAGGAAGTAAGTTTTATGAGTATTAAGGTCGGTATTAACGGCTTTGGCCGCATTGGCCGTATGGTCTTTCGCGCAAGCCTGAACCATCCTGAGATTGAGATCGTGGGCATCAATGACCTCTGCCCCGCCGATTATCTGGCCTACATGTTGAAATACGATACTATGCACGGCAGATTCGCCGCCGATGTGAAGAGCAACGACTACGGCATCGTGGTCAACGGCCGCGAGATCCCCGTCTTCGCCGAGCGCAACCCCGCGGACCTGCCCTGGGGTAAGATCGGCGCGGAGTACGTCGTCGAATCCACGGGCCTGTTCCTGACGAAGGAAAAGGCGCAGGCGCACATCGACGCCGGCGCGAAGAAGGTCGTCATGTCCGCCCCGTCCAAGGATGACACGCCGATGTTCGTCTGCGGCGTCAACCTCGATTCCTACACGAGCGACATGCAGTTCGTCTCCAACGCCTCATGCACCACGAACTGCCTGGCCCCCATCGCCAAGGTCCTGAACGACTGCTTCGGCATCAAGGATGGCCTGATGACCACCGTGCACTCCGTCACCGCCACGCAGAAGACCGTGGACGGCCCGTCCCTGAAGGACTGGCGCGGCGGCCGCGCGGCCACGGGCAACATCATCCCCTCCTCCACCGGCGCCGCCAAGGCCGTCGGCAAAGTCATCCCCTCGCTCAACGGCAAGCTGACCGGTATGTCCATGCGCGTTCCCACGCTGGATGTCTCCGTCGTCGACCTGACCGTCAACCTTGAAAAGCCCGCCACCTACGATGAGATCTGCGCGGCCATGAAGAAGGCCAGCGAGGGCGAGCTCAAGGGCATCCTCGGCTACACCGACGAGCAGGTCGTTTCCTCCGACTTCCTCGGCGATACGCGCACGTCCATCTTCGACGCCAAGGCCGGTATCGCCCTGACGGATACGTTCGTCAAGGTCGTGAGCTGGTACGACAACGAGATCGGCTACTCCAACAAGGTGCTCGACCTCATCGAGCACATGTACTCGGTCGACCACGCCACAAAGTAACTTTGCTTTTTTTGTTCCTGTTTTTTGGTAAAAACAGGACGGTGCTCCTCTGAGACAAGAGGGATCTGGTGCGAGATCCCTCTTGTTTTTTTCGCGTTTTCGGTGGTATACTGCCATCGTTGCAAATTTTTCTTTGAGGTGGATCATGTTTCAAGGTTTTACGCCCGAGGCCGTCGAGTTCCTCTGGGGCATCAAATTCAACAACAACCGCGAGTGGTTCCTGCCGCGAAAAGAGCAGTTCCTCGCGCTCGTTGACCGGCCGATGCGCGAGCTCGGCAGCGAACTGTTCGACGCGATCGCCGCAGCATATCCCAAGCAGTCGCTCAAGCTGCACGTCTGCCGCATCTACCGCGACGCGCGCCGTCTCTTTGGCCGCGGCCCATATAAGGACCACCTGTGGTTCACGATCGAGCGCCCGCACGAGCGCTTCGAGGGCGTCCCCGCGCTGTATTTCGAGCTCGCACCGAACTACTTCAGCTATGGCTGCGGCTACTGGGACGCCTCCCCCGCCACGATGGCCAAGCTCCGCCGCCGCATCGAAACCGACCCCAAAAGGCTTGAAAAGCTCGTGCGCAAGCTGAATAAATCCCGCTTCACGCTCTCCGGCGAGCAGTTCAAGCGCCCGAAGGGCGACGTCGGCAAGCTCCTGAACCCGTGGTACAACGCGAAAAATATCGCCGTCAGCTATGACGACAATCCCGAAGGCGTGCTGTTCACGCCGGAGCTCAAAGACGAAGTCCTCGCGGGCTTCCGCGAACTGATGCCCCTGTATCTGTATCTCGATTCGCTGGCGGGCGATCCCGAACCGAATAAAGAATAATGCCGCTCGCAGAGCGGCGGGATAATTCCCTGCGCCGCGCAGGGGGGTGCATAAAAAGGGGGATACTCTCTTTCTCAAAAGAGAATATCCCCCTTAGACCCCCGAGAGAAAGGACGAGGGGTCTTGCCCCTCGACCCCGCTTACATTGGCAGTCTGTGGCTCGAAGAGCTGCACGCGCTGCGCAATCAGATGCGGTGTACGTGGCTTCGCCACGAATCCCTACTACTCGTTACCGCTCGCAACCGCGCCTTACGATCGTGAGGCGCGAGTGACGATAGCACGGCGGCGGACTGCGTGCGGACGCGGCATTGCTGCGCTCGCCGCGGCCAGATGAAACAGATGTTGCAACTTGTTGAAAACTGTAGTACGGTAAATACAGGGCGCTGCACGAACGGCAGGCGGTTGGCTACATCTCCGAGAGGGGGTGAGACGATGCGGATCACATTCCATATTAGAGACTTTACGGTCACTATTATTGTGAAAAGCAGAAACCGCCACTCTGCCAAGTGACGGTTTCTTAGTTTTTGCTAAGTACATTTACTTGATTAGAGGCTAACCGCTTGTCGCAGCGCCCTCTTTCTATATGTTCATTATATCAAAACATTCCGCCCTGTCAAGCACACGGCAGGATGTTTTCTTAATACTCACGGCGAGCGCAGCAGTACCACCTCGCACGCAGTCTGCCGCCCAACTACCGTCAACCGCGCCTCACGATCGTAAGGCGCGGTTGCGAGCGGTAACGAGTAGTAGGGATTCATGGCGAAGCCATGTACACCGCGCCCGATTGCGCAGCGCGTGCAGCTCTTCAAGCACCAGACCGGCAATGTCGGGGGTCGAAGGGGACGCCCCTTGCCTTTCTCTGGGGGATTCAAAGGGGGTATTCTCTTCGAAAAGAGAATACCCCCTTTGGTGCCGCGGCGCGCACGCCGCTCCCCCTTCGCACCCGTGCGAAAAAGCGGGCCATTCTCTCTCGAGAGGATCTCCCCCTTTGCCCCGTGCAGCGCCATCGGCGCTGCCCTCCCCCCCGCACTTTCGTGCAGAAAATCAAAAAGCGACGGCTTTTTCAGCCGTCGCTTCTCTATCTGCATTACTGCAAAACCTTTTTGTTGCCGTGGGTGGCCTTCATGCGCAGCTCTTTGTTGAGGATCGTCTTGCGGATGCGCAGGTTCTTGGGCGTGACCTCAAGCAGCTCGTCGTCGGCGAGGAACTCGAGGCACTGCTCCAGGCTCATCTGCTTGGGCGGGACAAGGCGCAGCGCGTCGTCCGAGCCGGAAGCGCGCATGTTCGTCAGCTGCTTCTTCTTGCACACGTTGACCGTGATGTCCTCCTGCTTGGGGGACTGACCGACGACCATACCCTCGTACACGTCGACGCCCGCGCCGATGAACAGCACACCGCGCTCCTGCGCGTTGAAGAGGCCATAGGTGATAGAGGTGCCGGTCTCGGACGCGACGAGAGAGCCGGTATTGCGGCGGGCAAGCTCGCCCTTGTAGGGTGCGTAGGAATCAAACACGCTCGCCATGATGCCCTCGCCCTTGGTGTCGGTGAGGAACTCGTTGCGGTAACCGAACAGGCCGCGCGCGGGGATCAGGAATTCGAGCTTCATGCGGCTGCCGATCGGCGTCATCTCGGCGAGGTCGCCCTTGCGGGAGCCGAGCTTTTCGATGACTGCGCCGACATACTCCTGCGGCACGTCGCACACAAGGCGTTCGATGGGCTCGCACTTCTTGCCGTCGATCATCTGATACAGGACGCGCGGGGGCGAGACCTGGAACTCATAGCCTTCGCGGCGCATGGTCTCGATGAGGATGGACAGCGACATTTCGCCGCGGCCCGCGACGTTGAACGCGTCCGTCGAGCCCTTGAGCTCGGTGACGCGGAGCGAAACGTCCTTGAGCGTTTCGCGGAAGAGACGGTCGCGCAGCTGGCGCGAGGTGACGAACTTACCCTCACGTCCGGCGTAGGGAGAGTCGTTGATGGAGAACGTCATCTCCATCGTGGGGGCGCTGATCTTGACGAACGGGAGCGGCTCGACGCACTCGGGCGCGCAGATCGTATCGCCGATCGTGATGTCACCGATGCCGGACAGGCAAATGATGTTGCCCGCGGTGGACTCGGTGACGGGGTTCTTGCCAAGGCCCTCAAATTCGTACATGGAGACGGCCTTGGCCTTCTTCGGTGCGGCGTCGGGGTCGTGGTAGTTGCAGACCATGATCTCCTGGTTCTGCTTGAGCGTGCCGCGCTCGATGCGGCCGATGGCCATGCGGCCGACATACTCGTTGTAGTCAATGGCGGAGACGAGCATCTGGAACGGCGCGTCCACATCGGCCTCCGGCGCGGGGATATACTCAAGGATCGTGTCGAACAGGGGCTTTAAGTCCGTGCCGACGACGTCGGGCGAATAGGACGCCGTGCCGTTGCGCCCCGAGCAGAACAGCATCGGGGAGTCGAGCTGCTCGGGCGTCGCATCGAGGTCCATCAAAAGCTCGAGCACCTCGTCCACGACCTCGTGGATGCGCTGGTCGGGGCGGTCGATCTTGTTGACGACGACGATGACGCGGTGACCCAGCTCCAGCGCGCGGGAGAGGACGAAACGCGTCTGCGGCATGGGGCCCTCAGCGGCGTCGACGAGCAGGATAACGCCGTTGACCATCTTGAGGATACGCTCGACCTCGCCGCCGAAGTCGGCGTGGCCCGGGGTATCGACAATGTTGATCTTGGTGTCGCCGTAGCGGATGGCGGTGTTTTTGGCGAGGATCGTGATGCCGCGCTCACGCTCGAGGTCGTTCGAGTCCATAACGCGGTCGACGACCTCCTGATTTTCGCGGTACACGCCGCCCTGCTTGAGCATTTCGTCGACGAGGGTGGTCTTGCCGTGGTCGACGTGGGCGATGATGGCTACATTGCGAAGTTTTTCATTCTGCATAGGTGATCTCTCCTTCCTGCCGCTGGGCAGGGATATCAAATCGTAAGTCTTTAACTGTAATAGTATATTCTGCCGCTTCGTCATTTGCAAGATTTTTTGAAACTTTTTTTGTCTCTTTTGCAGAAAAATTAGGAAAAGAGGCTGCCTGTCCTCTCGGGCAGGCAGCCTCGCACAGTTTTTACCCGCAAGGGGTATGGGCATCCGTAAAGCAGCAAAGCTGCTAACGGTTGCCCAAGTGCCCGCAGGCACAAATGTTCTTGATCGTTTTCCGCCGCAACCGGTGCGTGGCGGAAAACACCTTGCGCATAGCGGAAACCAGCGAAGCGCCGCCAGTGGCGGAAACAGCGAGCTGGGTTCGAGGAAGCGGCACGATTGGCACGCCTGCAAGGGCGCGCCAATCGTAGTGCCGCAACGGTGCAAAGTCGAATCGCCCGTTTTAACGGGCAACCGAGGCGCAAAGCGACGCGAAACCTGCTCAAATCAGTGGTTCACCACTGATTTGAAGGCGTCAGCCCAGCAATGCACTCAGCTCGTCGATCAGCTCGCCGAACAGCGACAGCGCGTCATTGACGGGCGCGGGCGTGCGCATGTCGACGCCCATGTCGCGCAGCAGCTCGACCGGCTCTTTCGAGCAGCCGCCGGAGAGGAACTTCTTGTAGTCCCTGACGGCGCTCTCGCCCTCGCGCAGGATGCGGTTGGCGATGGCGACGGCGGCGGAGAAGCTCGTCGCGTACTGGAAGACATAGTAATTGTAGTAGAAGTGCGGGATGCGTGTCCACTCAAGCGCGATCTCGTCGTCGGAGATCATCGTATCGCCGAAGTAGAGCTTGTTGAGCGCTAAATACTTCGCGCTCAGCGCGTCGGCGGTCAGCGCCTCGCCGCTCTCGGCCATCTTGCCCATTTGGAGCTCGAACTCGGCGAACATCGTCTGGCGGTACAGTGTACCCTTGAACTGGTCGAGGAAGTGGTTGATGAGATACGCGCGCTGCTTGCGGTCGTCGGTCTTGCCGAGCAGGTGGCGCATCAGGAGGATCTCGTTGCAGGTCGAGGCGACCTCGGCGACGAAGATGACGTACTCCGCCGTATTCACCGGCTGGTATTTGCAGGAGTGCCACGTATGCATGGCGTGGCCCATCTCGTGGACGAGGGTGAACATGCTGTCGAGGTTATCCTTGTGGTTGAGCAGCACGTAGGGGTGGGGCCAGCCGTTGCCGGTGCAGTAGGCGCCGCCGCGCTTGCCGGTGTTCTCATACACGTCGAGCCAGCGGTTGCTGAAGGCCTCCTCAAGCACGTCCGTATAGTCCCTGCCGAGCACCGCGAGTGCTTCGAGCGCGGTCTTCTTGGCCTCTTCAAAGGAGATTTCAACATCCGCGTCCGCGACGATCGGGGTATAGACATCGTACATGTGCAGCTCGTCAACGCCTAAGATCTTCTTGCGCAGCTCGACATAGCGGTACATCTTGCCGAGGTTGCCGTGCACCGCGTCGATGAGATTCGTGTAGACCTCGACCGGCACCTCGGTCACGTCAAGGGACGCTTCGAGCGTCGAATTGTAGCGGCGCGCGTCGGCGAAGAACTTGAGCTGCTTGAACTGCGCGTCCAGCGTGGAGGCGTAGGTATTGCGGAACTCGCCCGCGCGCTTGTAGTAGGCCTTGAAGGCGTTTTCGCGCAGCGTGCGATCGGCGCTCATCAGCATAGGGACGAACGTGCCGTCCGTCAGCGTGTGGACCTCGCCCTTTGCGTCGGTCACGTCGGGATAGCGCATGTCGGCATTGTGGAACATGCTGAACGTGCGGTCAGGGCTTTCGCTGATCTCGCCCGCGGCGGCGAGGATCTTTTCGCACTCGGGCGAAAGGATGTGTGCCTTGCGGCGGCGCAGCTTGTCGATGCTGCGGCGATAGGTCTCGAGCTTCGGCTCCTCGGCGTAGAAGCGCGCAAGCGTCTCGTCGGGGATGGCCATGATCTCGCTGGCTTCAAAAGAGCCCGCGCTGTTCAGCGCGACCGACATGGAAAACGCCTTGCTGCGCATGCCCTGATAGAAGGAGTTGCCCACGTCCTGATCGCTGCGGCAGCTCGCGTACTGCACGAACTTTGAAACGCGCACCGTGATCTCATCGCTGAGCGTGAACCAGTCGAGCAGCGTTTTCGCGCTCTCGCCGAGCTTGCCGGCGTAGGCGGCCATGCGCTCAGGATATGCCTTGAGCGCTTCAAGCTCCTCGCTCCACTTATCGTCGCTTGCAAATACGTCGCTCAAGTCCCAGGTGAACTCCTCGGGCACCTCGCTGCGCGGGAGGATCGTCTTTCCGTCCATAGGTTTACCGTCCTTTTCTCCATATTTCTCACTGGCTCTGTCCGCCGTCTGCGGTCAGAGCCGCTCTTGCGTCCCATTATAACGGACGGCGGCGGTGAATACAAGCGCTTTTCTCCACCCCGCTCTCGACAAATCAGGCATTGACAAATCCACCGCCAAAAGGGTAAAATATTTTTATCATCCGCGTCTGTAGCTCAGTTGGATAGAGCGCGAGCCTCCTAAAAATCGAATCGTTCGAATCCTGGAGCCCTGTAAAAGTGAATATTTTCTGTATAAGCCCCCGTAGCTCAGTTGGATAGAGCGGTCGCCTCCTAAGGTTGTGCTCTACCAGCTGCCTTACAGGGAAAAGTGATCGTTGCCAGTCTCAATTTAATATAAGTCTCTGTAGCTCAGCAGGATAGAGCGTTCGCCTCCTAAGGTTGCGTTACAACGGCCACCTCAAAAAAAACTAAATAAGGGATTGCAGTTCGACTTTGATCGGGCT
>ENA-UEQR01000526-UEQR01000526.1-human-gut-metagenome-genome-assembly--contig:-NODE-526-length-24422-cov-8.549969_pt1 | contig 24422 bp, 20 predicted proteins | sample MGYA00242944_ERZ507941 | MGnify/ENA primary metagenome ERZ507941 (study PRJEB26167, sample SAMN06115398) | human gut metagenome | host: Homo sapiens | place: China:Chongqing | collected 2016-06-23...
AGGACTGGCTGGACTACAGCTGTACACTGGGTCATAAGGTTACAGTAAGGGATAATGATACAGAGATTTATTCCGGAGTGGCGGAAGACATGGATGATTATGGGAGTTTGCTTGTACGAAATGCTGCGGGAAAAATCGAAAGCTTCGATTTTGGTGAAATAAGCATCCGTAGCTGCTGAGGTTGCAGTAAAGGGAGGGACTGAGAGATGGAAGCGTTTTTACAGGGTGAAAGTGTTAAAAGCGTAGGCGTAGCGGCAATGTTGCTGGCGCTAACACGTACGCTGAAGGACGAGGAAACGGCTAAAAGAGCGCTGACTGAAGTTGGTCATAAATTTGTAGTGACAGAGGTCGGCGGAAAAACTTCTTATGATGATTTTCACGAAAAGGTGAACAGGGCCGTAATTGGGGCCAGTCTCAATTCTGGAATCATTGAAAAGACGGCTAATGATATTCACGCTTTGATTCACGCTACGGAGGAAGCTAAAAAAGGTATTTTAGTCAGCGTTTCTTCCAGCGCCAGTCTGGCGCTGAAAATAGCGGTTGTACGTGATGATGGCTGGCTGGCGGTGGCATTGTTCGGTAAATCGGCACTGCATTATATGACTAATCATGAACGGGCCGGTTTGGGAGTTATGCATATATAGATCCGGGTGAAAGTAAATAGTGGTGAATGAGAGAATGAAGGCGCAGTTTGCAGCTGTGCTTTGTTCTCTCTTTTTTTATCCGGGTTCGGTATATATGAAGCAGTTTTGTAATAAGAAAGGAGAGAATGTAATGGAGCTTAAAGGTATTACGCGTGAGTGGGACTCTTTAAAGAAAGATGCTGCGGCAAGAGCTGCCTCAGCTGCCCCTTACGTCAAAGAAGGAAAAATCGTTGATGCCAAAGATGCAGTCGCTTTACTGGAGGCTGTTATCAAACCCGGTGATAAGGTCAACATCGAGGGCAACAACCAGAAACAGGCCGATTTTCTGGCGAAAACACTCTGCCAGGTAGATCCTGGTAAGGTGCATGATCTGCACATGGTACAGTCTGTTTTGACCTTGCCTGAACATCTGGATGTTTGTGAAAAAGGTATCGCTAAAAAGCTGGATATGAGCTTTTCCGGCCTGAAAACGGCTGTGGTGAATCTGGCCCATCACGCCGAGCAGGTGGGTGAGCCGCTGGATGCCCCGGCGCTGGCCCGGGACTTCGCCCAGGCTGTCAGCGATACGCTGGTCCCCCGCGTCGTGGAAGCCGCAAAGCAGTCTGGCCGCACCGCCATCGTCGCCGCCGGCGGCGTGGCGGCCAACTCCGTCATCCGGGCGGACCTGGAGCGGGCCTGCGAAAAAGTCGGCTGCCGGTTGTATCTGCCGCCGCTGCGGTGGTGCGGCGACAACGGTGCCATGATCGGTGCACAGGGGTATTACGAATATCTGGCGGGCCATACGGCGGGCATGGACCTGAACGCCTATGCCACCCGCGACATCAGCGAATAAACGATACCGGCGGTCATCGAACCGCCGGTATTTTTTGCCGATATATAGATAAGCGCCGCGGCTCAGCCGCGGCGCTTATCCATTATTTAAGAGAGAGGATCAGAGAAGAAAAAGGAAAAGAGAAGAAAAATCAATCCTGAAACAGCGGAGTGGAGAGATAGCGGTCGCCGGTATCTGGCAGAAGAACGGCAATGGTCTTGCCTTCAAATTCCGGCCGTTTGGCCAGTTGTACAGCAGCCCATACAGCGGCGCCGGAGGAGATGCCCACCAGCACGCCCTCCCGTTTGCCGATCAGCTTGCCGGTGGCGAAAGCGTCCTCATTTTCCACGGGGATGATCTCGTCATACACCTTGGTGTCCAGTACGTCGGGGACAAAGCCTGCGCCGATACCCTGGATCTTGTGAGCGCCGCCGTGGCCCTCGCTGAGGACGGGGGAGCTCTTAGGCTCCACGGCCACCACCTTTACGGCGGGATTTTTGCTTTTAAGGAACTGCCCCACGCCGGTAAGGGTGCCGCCAGTGCCTACGCCGGCTACGAACGCATCCACCTGACCGTCCGTATCCGCCCAGATCTCCGGGCCGGTGGTCTCAAAATGGGCCTTGGGGTTGGCGGGATTTACGAACTGACCGGGAATGAAGCTGTTTGGGATCTCTCTTGCCAGCTCATCGGCCTTGGCAATGGCGCCCTTCATGCCCTGAGAGCCTTCGGAGAGAACCAGCTCCGCGCCGTAGGCTTTCATGATCTGACGGCGCTCCACGCTCATGGTTTCCGGCATGACGATGATGATCCGGTAGCCCCGGGCGGCGGCTACGGAGGCCAGACCGATGCCAGTGTTGCCGCTGGTGGGCTCAATGATGACAGAACCGGGCTTCAAAAGGCCCTTGGCCTCAGCGTCATCGATCATAGCCTTGGCAATGCGGTCCTTCACGCTGCCGGCGGGATTGAAATATTCCACCTTGGCCACGATTCTGGCCTTCAGACCAAATTCTTGTTCCAGATGGGTCAGCTCCAGCAAGGGGGTATGGCCGATCAACTGATCGGCGGCGGTATAGATACGAGACATAAGATGATCTCCTTTTTATGTTGTAGAATGATTTATTGAGAAATGGAAAACGGATCATTCCTGACAACATCGGAAGCCTGGTGTCATACGGTTCATGGAAATCCTCTTTTCTGAGCGAATAAATATAACCAATCAAGTAGGTTAATGGGATTATACGGCGGCGCATTTCCATTGTCAAGAGGAAATTTAAAAAAATCCGGGTTTCCAGCAGAAAAACCCGGCGGACACAGAGTGTGTCCGCCAGGGATCGGATGGAGTTGTCTGCAAATGGAGATCACGTCTTGTAAATGCCGCCGCCTACAAATTCCCGCATCAGGGAGGTCTGGGGTACGTCATCTGCCGGGACTGGCAGGAAGTAGTCCAGGAATTTCAGGAGCCGCTTGGCTTCCAGATATTCGTCGCTGCCCCGGGGGACGCCGAACAGCAGCGGCTGCACATAGGGCTTCAGCAGGGCAGTTTCGTAAATGAGGGAGGAGTTGAACACCGTATCGGCGCTGTCCTGATAGGGGAAGATGTTCTGTTCCTCGCCCCGGCGGACGGAGGGCCACATTTTGATGGTGGCCTGAGCACCGTAGCCCCGGGTCCGGGCGTCCCGTTCAATGCGGCGGAGCAGCCGGGCGTCGGTGGTGGGAATGCGGTTGTGATCGTCGATATTCAGGGTGGTCAGGCAGCTGATGTAAATTTTGTACTTGCTCTCCTTAGGCAGAGAGTGGGAAAATTCGTCGTTCAGGCAGTGGATGCCCTCAATCACCAGTACGTCGCCGTCTCCCAGCGTCAGCTTTTCACCGTTGTATTCCCGGACGCCCTTTTTGAAGTTGAAGGTGGGCATATCCACCGTTTCGCCCTTCAGCAGACGGCTCATATCGCTGTTGAACTGCTCCACGTCCATAGCGCCCAGTCCCTCAAAATCGTACTGGCCGTTGGCATCTCTGGGGGTGTCCTCCCGGTTGCGGAAGTAGTTGTCTGTGGCGATGGGATGGGGCCGCAGGCCGCAGGCCATCAGTTGAGTGGACAGCCGGTGAGAGAAGGTGGTTTTGCCAGAGGAGGAGGGACCGGCGATCATCACGAAGCGGACGTCCTTCCGCCGGGCGATCTCCTCGGCAATGTCACCCACTCGCTTTTCCATCAGGGCTTCGTGGGCCAAAATCAACTGGGTGGCGTTGCCTTCAGCAATCATGTCATCCATCTCCCCTACGTTGGAGATATACATGGCGGCGGAGCGATCCTCGGCGTCATGCATGGCCTGAAACACCTTCATAGAGGGCGTGAACTTACCTACCTGCTCCGGTTCCTCCAGCGACGGCAGGCGGAGGATGAAGCCATCCTCAAACAGCTCCAGAGCAAACCACTGAAGATAACCGGTGTCCGGTACCATGTAGCCGTAGAAATAGTCAGTGAAGCCGTCCAACGTGTAAAGATTGACCCGGGAGCTGATGCGGTATTTCAGGAGCCGGGCCTTATCCTCCATGCCGTTTTCTGTCAAAAAGGCCGCGGCGTCTTCGATATCCACAGACTGCTTTTCGATGGGCAGAACCTGACGGACCAGCTCCCGCATCCGGTCCTCGATCCGGTGCAGCAGGGTGTTATCCAACGTGAAGCTGCCTCTGGCCCGGCAGAACAGAGCATTGCTCAGGGAAAATTCCACCCGGACGTGCTCCACCTGCTCCCGGCCTACCACGTCATAAAATGCCTTGAGCATCAGAAGAATGGCGCTGCGCTCATAGGTCTGGCGGCCCGGCTTGTCGGCGGCAGTGACCATGGAGAGGGAGCAGTCCCGCTTCACGGTCTTTTGCAGCTCCCGGAGCTTGCCGTCCCGGTTCACCAGCAGGATCTGGTGGGGATAGTTCTCCTGAAATTCCGCGGCGATGGCGCGGTAAGTGGTTCCGTAGGGATACTGGTGTATCGTGCCGTTCACGGTGACGTTCAGCATGGTTTCCATAGAATTCTCCTTTCAAATATGGCTGCGGGAGGGTTCTCCCGGTGATCGTTCGTTTTTCTCTATTATACGGTGCGGAACCGCCGGGTTCAATGGGTAAAGTGTAAACATCTGCCCAAAAGCGGACCGTTCCGGCCCCGGCCCTTGCTTTTTGCCGGGTTTCATTGTAAAATTTTCACAGCTACATTGCAGGGAGGACAACGCCATGGCAAAACGAAACAGCCGCAATACCCGGGGACGGATCATCTCCGCCGCTTGGAAGCTCTTTTATGAGCAGGGATATGACGGCACCACGGTAGAGGATATCGTTTTTGAATCCGGCACCTCCAAAGGCTCCTTCTACCATTATTTTGACGGCAAGGACGCCCTGATGGGCACCTTGGCCTATGTGTTCGACGAAAAATACGAGGACCTGATGCCCACGCTGAACCCGGAGAAGGGTGCCATCGAGACGCTGGCCTATATCAACCATGAGCTGTATGTGATGATCGAGTCCAGCGTGTCCATCGACCTGCTGACCCGTCTGCTGTCCACCCAGCTGCTGGCCCGGGGAGAAAAGCACCTGCTGGACCGGAGCCGGGTCTACTTCCGCTTGCTGAAAAAGATCGTCCGTCAGGGTGCGGAGCGGGGCGAATTCCGCCCTGGTCTGGCTCAGGAGGAGATTGTCCGGGCCTTCGCCATGTGGGAACGGGCACAGCTTTACGACTGGTGCCTGTGCGGCGGGGACTACTCTCTGGTGGCCTACGCGGAGAAGATGACGCCCCTGTTTTTGGAGAGTTTCCGAGTCAGAGAATAAATCTTATTTTTTGTTTTTCAAGTATTCCATCTTTCTGTACAGTATAAAACTGTTGAAATACAAAGAGAAACATGATATCACAAGAAACGCCGTATAGAATTAATTCTATACGGCGTTCTGTATTTCATTCTTGTTTGCGTTGTGGTATGATACCAAGCATTGAAGTGTTAAAGGAGAGAGTATTGTATGACATCCGCACAGATCGCGATCATGACAACGATCATTTTGTATCTCTGTCTGGTGATTTTCACCGGCGTGATGATCGGTAAACGAAGCAAGAAGAGCGCTGAAGGCTTTTATCTCGGCGGCCGGGGCATGGGCCCCCTGGTCACGGCCATGAGCGCGGAAGCCAGCGATATGAGCAGCTATCTGCTTATGGGTATCCCCGGCCTCGCCTATCTCAGCGGCGTGGCGGACGCCAGCTGGACCGCCATCGGCCTTGCCATCGGCACCTACCTGAATTTCCTGCTGGTGGCCCGCCGCCTGCGGCGTTACAGCGTGGAGTTGGACGCCATCACCATCCCCAGCTTTATCTCCAAGCGCTACGGGGAGAAAAAGCCCATCATTATGGGTATCGCCTCTCTCATCATCCTGGTGTTCTTCGTGCCCTATGTGGCCTCCGGTCTGGCGGCGATCGGCAAGCTGTTCAACAGCCTGTTCGGCTGGAATTACATGCTTTCTGTGATCGTGGGCGCCATTGTCATCATCAGCTATACTTCCGTGGGCGGCTTCAGCGCCGTCGCCACTATGGACCTGATCCAGTCTGTGATTATGACCGTCGCCCTGTGCATCATCGTGGTGTTCGGCATTGTGCAGGCCGGCGGTATGGATGCTGTTCTGGCTCATGCCAGCAGCCTTCCCGGTTTTCTGAGCTTTGGTCAGACCTATAACGCCGCCTCCGGACAGGCGGAGCCTTACGGTTTGATCCGCATTGTTTCCATGCTGGCGTGGGGCCTTGGCTACTTCGGTATGCCCCATATTCTGGTGCGCTTTATGGCCATCCGGCACGAGGATGAGCTGAAGCTCTCCCGCCGGATCGCTTCCATCTGGGTGGTGATCTCCATGGCCGTGGCCGTGTTTATCGGCATCGTGGGCCATGCCGTGTCCAATGTGGGGCGCATCCCCATGCTGGAGGGCAGCGCCACGGAGACGGTCATTGTCCGGCTGTCTGACCTGCTTTCCTCTTACGGTTTGCTGCCTGCCATTGTGGCTGGCTGCATTCTGGCGGGCATTCTGGCGGCTACCATGTCCACGGCGGACTCTCAGCTTTTGGCGGCAGCCTCCGCGTTTTCTGAAAACGTATTGCAGGATGTGTTCGGCGTCAAGCTGACTTCCAAGCAGAATATGCTGGCCGCCCGTCTGACGGTGGTGGTGATCGCGTTTATCGCCATCTTCCTGGCGGCGGACCCCAACAGCAACGTGTTCAAGATCGTCTCCTTCGCATGGGCCGGCTTCGGCGCAACCTTTGGCCCCGCTGTGCTGTTCGCCCTTTTCTGGAGACGCAGCAACCGTCAGGGTGTGCTGGCAGGTCTGGTGGCCGGCGGTCTGATGATCTTCGCATGGAAGTTCTGCGTCCGGCCTCTGGGCGGCATCTGGGACATCTATGAGCTGATGCCTGCTTTCATCGTCAACTGCATCGTGCTGGTGGTGGTCTCTCTGGCTACCCCCGCGCCTGACAAGAGCATTACGGACGTGTTCGACAAGGTCCGGGACTAAAAAGCTTATTAAAAAGCGGTGGGCTCAGCCCACCGCTTTTTTAACTGATTCGGCCGGAAACGGCGTAAACAATAAAGCAACCCGCCGTATGGATTCCATACGGCGGGTTGCTTTTGGCGGGGGCATATGAGGATCGAACTCATCCAGGCGGCTGTTCGCCGTCCGCACCGGTTTTGAAGACCGGGAGGCACACCAGCACCTATCTGCTCCCATGTTTTCTTCGATGCTGACCACCGCCGAAGCGGAGCAACGCTCCGGCGGTATGTCAGTCATGAAATTTGAGCTTCAGGCGGCGGCAGTCGCCCTCTCGAACCGTGATCTGCCGTCGGTCGCAGGCTTCTAAAAACAGCAAAGCGTATTTCCGGGTGGTGTCTAAAGCGTCCCGGACCTCTGCCAGCGTGACAGCGCCGTGGTCAGCACACAGCGTCCGCAAGATATCCAGCCCCTTTTGGAACACCTCCCGGTGCCAGCACAGCTCCGGTGACAGCCGTACCAGCTCTCCGCCGGTGAGCAGGCTTTCCAGCACCTGACGAGCCTCCTCCCGGCGCTCCGGAGGAATACTGTCCAGCACCGCTTCGACGGTGTCCGGCTCCGGGCCACCCCGGAGGAAACGCTCCAACAGCGCGTCCCGGAGGGCGGTCTGCCGCTTGGTGAGCCGAATGGAAAACTCTGCCAGCGCCCAATGGTTTTCGGCGCGTTTCATCCGCCCCTCCGCCCGAAAAACCTCCAAAAGCGCATCGCCCTCAGCGGGAGTGATCTGCCGGAACAGCTTTTGCCGCAGCTCAGCGGCGGGCATCCCGGCGTGAAGGGGGTGCTTTTGGTGGTAGGCGGACAGCAATTCCCGGCAGCGGTCCCAGAGGGTGTCCAGCGCCGAGGCCGCCGCGTAGCGGCCTGACAGCGGCTCCGCCAGCATTCCCTGATTCAGCAGGTCTGCCAGCAAGGATACAGCAGTACCAGTGTCCAGACCGGAACGCTCCGCCAACTGGCTGCTATCCGGCAGTGAAACGCCGAATTCCTCCGCAGCTTGCAGCAGCCGTTGACTGCCGGAGCCCTGTTCCCGGAGAATTAGGTTGTCCAGCACCACCGGGTCATGCCGTTTGTGGCGAAGGGGCCGGGGGTCCAGCACCTTGCCGCCGCCGATGGTCTCCACTGGAGAGTAAAATCGAATGACAAACCGATCCCCCTGTTTGACGGCCATCGGCTCCGTCAGCCGCAGCTGGGCAAGGCAGCTTTCTCCGGGGCGCAGCTCGTCCCGGTCCAGCAACACCGCCTTTGCCAAATGAACGGAGGTCCCGTGGTACAGATGGATCTGGGAGCCGTTCAAAACCGTGCGTTTGGCGTTTCTCAGACACCGGAGCCGCACATCCAGCATCCGGGAAGGCCGGACGCTGCCGGGTCTTACCGCCGCATCCCCCCGGTGGACCTCTGTTTTTTGCAGATTTGTCAAGTTGAGGGCCGCCCGCTGACCGGCGTAGGCGGCGTCCACGCTTTCGCTGTGGACCTGCAAGGTCCGCACCCGGCTTTGCAGCCCGGAGGGAACCAGCTCCACTGCGTCCCCCACCCGGACAGCCCCTTCAGTAAGGGTGCCGGTGACTACGGTGCCGAAGCCGTCCACGGAAAAGACCCGGTCAATGGGAAGCCGGAAGGGTGCCAGCGCGCTTTTTTCCCGCGCCTCCTGTACCAAGCGGTACAGGGCGTCCCGCAGTTCCGGGATTCCCTGACCGGTGACGGCGGAGACTGACAGAATGGGCGCACCCTCTAAAAAGGTGCCCTCGGTCAGCTCCAACGCCTGTCTCCGAACAAATTCCAACCAGTCATCATCTACCAATTCCGCCTTGGTCAACACCACCAAGCCGCCTTGGACACCCAAGAGAGACAGAATATCCAGATGCTCTACGGTCTGGGGCATAACGCCTTCGTCCGCGGCGATGACCAGCATGGCAAGATCAATGCCCCCCGCCCCGGCCAGCATATTTTTGATGAATTTTTCGTGGCCCGGCACATCCACGATCCCTGCTTGCGTGCCGTCCGGCCAGTCCAGTCTGGCAAACCCCGGCTCGATGGTAATGCCCCGGCACTTTTCCTCCGCCAGACGGTCCGTATCGGTACCGGTGAGCGCCTTGACCAGAACGGTTTTGCCGTGATCTACATGGCCCGCCGTGCCGATGATGACGTGTTTCATGAAGCGGTCTCCCGAAAAGCCTGAAGGATCTCGTCAAGATCCGCTGGGAACAAAGTCCGCATATCCAGCAGACACCGGTCATGGGCAATGCGGACGATGATGGGTACAGGCCGCTGCCGCAGCTGTGCTTCCAGTGCGGCGGCGCTGTCCCTTGGGGCGACAGCCACGGCGAAGGAGGGCAGCGTCTGGGTGGGGACTGCCCCGCCCCCCACCGGGTTTTCCGTGGAAACCACCTCGACGGTCACGCCAATCCCTCCCATGCGGCGGCAGAGCGACTCTGCCTGCTGGCGCAACTCCTCCGGCGTTTGGGCCAGCATGGAGAGCACCGGGATCTCCTGAAGGGCGGTGCCGTCCGCATACGCTTGCAGAGTTGCTTCCAAGGCGGCCAGCGTCAGCTTGTCCACCCGCAGGGCGCGGGCCAGAGGGTGACGCTTCAAAAGGTCAATACAGTGCCGCTTGCCCACGATGATCCCCGCTTGGGGACCACCCAGCAGCTTGTCCCCGGAGAAGGATAATACATCCACTCCGGCCTTTACGGACGCTTGAACCGTCGGCTCATCCCGGAGGCCCAAGGGTGCCAGATCTACAAGACAGCCGCTGCCCAAGTCCTCAATGACCGGGATGCTGCGGGAGCGGCCAAGCTCCGCTAAGGCGGCGGGGGACACGCTCTCCGTAAAGCCCACGATGCGGTAATTGCTGGTGTGGACTTTCAAAAGGGCGCGGGTCTGCTCGCTGATGGCGTTGGCGTAGTCGGAAAGGCGGGTCTTGTTGGTGGAACCAACCTCCCGGAGCACCGCGCCGCAGGCGGCCATCACATCCGGCATCCGGAAGGAGCCACCGATCTCCACCAGCTCTCCACGGGAGGTAATGACTTCTCCTCCGGCGGTGAGGGCGGAGAGGATCAGCAGCACCGCCGCTGCGTTGTTGTTTACCACCATGGCGGCCTCCGCCCCGGTGAGACGGCACAAAAGCGGCTCTACATGGGCGTACCGCTGCCCCCGCTCCCCCGCTGTCAGGTCATATTCCAAGGTGGAGTAGCCCTGAGAGACCTCCCTCGCTGCCGCTAACGCGCGGTCACTCAGGCAGGCCCGGCCCAGATTGGTGTGCAGAACGATCCCGGTGGCATTGATAACGCCCCGGAGGGAGGGCAGGCGGGATGCCCGGCACGACGCGCTGATTTGAGCGCAGAGGGCCTCCGTGGAGGGCAGCTCTGTGACGGTCCCCACCAGAATATCGGCGCGGAGCCGGTCCAGCGTCCGGCGAACCGTCTCCGTCACGGCGGAGGTCTCCACCTCCGCCGCCAGCATTTTTAGGGCGGGCAGGCGGAGCAGGTCGTCTACCTTTGGAATTTGACGCAGCAGTGTATCCATGAGAACCTCCCTTGGCGATTTACGGCTTTTCCTTATCATACTGGATTTCCAACGGGTTGTAAAGCACCCCGGAAAGCAGAAAAACGCGCCTCCTTTCGGAAGGCGCGCTTGCTCACTTGCTGAGGTAGTCTTTCAAAAATTTCACAGCCTCCACATAACCTTGAAGCCCCAAGCCTTTATAGGTCTTGACGCAGGCCATGCCGGCGTAGGAGACCTGACGAAACGGTTCCCGGCTGTCCACATCGGAGATGTGGACCTCCACGGCGGGAATGGCCACGGCCTTCAGCGCGTCCAGAATGGCTATGCTGGTGTGAGTGTAGGCGGCGGGGTTGATGATGATGCCGTCATAGACGCCGTAGGCCGCCTGGATGGCGTCCACAATGGTCCCCTCGTGGTTGGACTGGACGAAACCGACCTCGATGCCCTCGGCATCGCAAGCGGTGCGGATGAGGGCCAACAGGGACTCATAATTCTGGCTGCCGTAGATGGCAGGCTCCCGCAGGCCCAGCAGATTCAGATTGGGCCCGTTGATGACCAGAAGCTTCATAGCAGCGCCTCCTTAATGGTTTGTACCGTGACCTCCAGCGCCCCGTCATTGGACACCGTCACGTCGGCAAAGCGGCGGTACAGCGGCTCCCGGCGGGCGCAAAGCTGAGCGAGGTCTGTGGTTTGGGAAATGGGCCGGCCCTCCGTTGGCAGCTTGGCAAGGTCGCGGGTCAGACGGAAAATGGTGCCGTTTTGATGCAGCAGCGGGTAGTTTTCCGGCCGGGTGACGCAGCCGCCGCCGGTGGAGAGGATGATGCCGGAGCGCTTGCCCTGTTCCGCCAGAACCTCTGTTTCCAGTTTCCGGAATGTTTCCTCCCCGGACTGGGCGAAGATCTCCGGGATGGACATCCCAGTCCTTTGGGCGATCAATTCGTCAGCCTCCACTACCTCCCGGTCCAGCGCTTTGCCCAGAGCGGCGGCCACGGCGGATTTGCCGCTGCCGGGCATTCCGATGAGGATGATGTTCCGCAGTCGGTGGTTCACGGTGCGCTCCACCCGCTCCAAGGCTTCATCGCCGATCACCGTGCCGGTGAACTGCTCGCTGGAGCGCTTGGCCTGCGCCACCAGCATGGAAAGCCCCCCGGCGTGGGGAATTACCAACTCTTCTGCCTGTAATAGCAGAGCGGTCCGTGCCGGGTTATAAACGATGTCCAGCACCCCCTCGCAACGGGGAAAACGCCGCAGATCCACTGCCGCCGCACCGTTATGGGGATACATTCCCACCGGGGTGGTGTTGGCGATGATCTGGGCGTCGGCGTGTCGATCCAGATGGTCATAATCATCCGGACCGCTGCGGGAAATGACGATAACGTCAGCGCCCAGCTGCTCCAGCGCGGCCTTCACCGTGACGGAGGCTCCGCCGCTGCCCAGCACCAGCGCCTTTTTCCCGGCGGGGTCGATGCCGCTGCTGCGAACCATGTAGAGAAAGCCGAACAGGTCTGTGTTGTCGCCGTACAGCGTACCGTCAGGCCGACGGACGAGGGTATTGACGCTTTGCAGTTTTGCTGCCGCCTCGGACAGCTCCACGCAGTAGGGCACCACCGCCTTCTTGTAGGGGATGGTGACGTTCAGGCCGTCCCAGCGGTCGGAGCACAGAAAGGCATCCAAGTCCTCCTTGGAGACCTCAAAGAGCCGGTAGTCATACTCCCCTAACTCGTGATGGATCATGGGGGAATAGCTGTGGCCCAGCGTTTCCCCCAGCAGTCCGCACCGCAGCATCAGACCACCTCGCTGTAACTGCCCAGATAGGAAAATTCCTCGCACAGAGAGGGCAGCTCGCCCATGAGCTGCAAAAATTCCGGGGCGTATACCGGCGTTTCCAGATCAAAGTAGAACATGAATTCAAAATTCCGCTCCGGCATGGGGCGGCTTTCCAGCTTGTTCAGGTTCAGGCCCAAGGCGTAGAACCGGGAGAGCACCCGGCACAGGGAGCCGGGCTCGTGAGGCAGCACCGCCATGAGGCTGGTGCGGTCCGCACCGGGGTAGATCTCCAGATTCTTGGAGATGCAGATGAACCGGGTGAAGTTGCTGCCCTGATCCTGCACCCCGGCCTCTAAGCATTCCAGCCCGTACAGCTTCATGCAGGAGCGGGAGGACAGGGCGGCGGCGTGGCCGTCCCCCTCCGCCACCTTCTGGGCGGCTACGGCGGTATTCTCACAGGGGATGATCTTCACACCGGGAAAGGCCTGCAGATACTGCTCGCACTGGCTCAAGGCCTGCTGGTGGGAGTAGATCTCCGTGATGTCGCTCCGCTTGGTGCCGGGCTTCACCAGCAGATTGTGGTCCACCTTCAGCCGCACACTGCGGACGATGCGGAAATCGTGCTTCATCATCAGATCGTAAATGGCATTGACGCTACCGGCGGTGCTGTTTTCCAGCGGCAGCACACCGTAGCGGCACAATCCCCTTTCGATAGCGGCAAACACCGCCTCAAAGGAAGCGAAGTACATGATGTGAGGCAGCTTGAACAGCTTGTCGCAGGCCAGCTGGGAATAGGCCCCCGCCACGCCCTGACAGGCAACGGACACGTTGGAGGGAAACAGGTTTGGCGTCTGGTCAATGGCGGTCTGAATTTCCGTGGTCAGCGGGGATGTGCTCCCCAGCAGCCGTCCCTGATAGCAGCGGCTCAGTTCAAACAGCATGGTGTAGAGAGAGGCGGTGTAATCCCGCATATCCTCCGGGGCCTGCGCCGCTACATCCAGCAGCTTCTCCCGCTCCCGGACAGGGTCCAGCACCGGCAGGCCGTGCTCCTTCTTGTAGGTGGCGATGCCGGCGGCGGTGTTCATCCGCTGGGCAAACAACTCTACCAGTTGGCGGTCGATCTGGTCGATCCGGGCACGATAATCACTGAGTTCCATAGAGATTCCTCCCTTTTAAGACTGGCCCAACAGGGCGTCGTATACGGCGATGGCCGCCGCGGCTTCGATACAGGGAACGGCCCTTGGCACGATGCAAGGGTCATGACGGCCCCGGACCCGGAGAATTTCCGGGGTCAGGGTGTTCAAATTCACGCTTTGCTGCTCCTTGGCAATGGACGGCGTAGGCTTGAACGCTGCCCGGAAGGTCAGAGGCATCCCGTTGGTGATGCCGCCCAAAATGCCGCCGCAGTGATTGGTTGTGGTTCTGACCGTGCCGTTTTCCACCACAAAGGGGTCATTATTTTCGCTGCCACGGAGCCGTGCGGCCCCGAAGCCGATGCCGAACTCGATGCCCTTCACAGCGGGGATGCCGAAGACGATGGAGGAAATACGGCCCTCCATGCCGTCAAACAGCGGTCCGCCCAGTCCCACGGGCAGACCCAGCACAGCACATTCCACGATGCCGCCAACGGAGTCACCCTCTGCCTTGGCGGCGGCGATCTCTGCCCGCATGGTCTCCCCTACGGCGTCATCTACCACCGGGAATGGCTTGTCTGCCGTGGAAACGGTCAGAGGAGTGACATCTTCCACCGAGCCGATGGAGGCGATGCGGCTGATGACTTCAATGCCCTGCTTTTTCAGCAATTGCAGGCAGATGCCACCGGCGATGCACAGGGGGGCTGTCAGCCGCCCGGAAAACGCGCCGCCCCCGGCGAAATCTGCGTGACCGCCGTACTTCACTCCGGCGGTATAGTCCGCGTGGCCGGGGCGGGGCACCACGGAAAGGCCGTCATAGTCCCCGGAGCGGGTGTTGGTGTTGCGGATGATGGCGGTAAGCGGCGCGCCGCAGGTGACGTTCCCCACCAGACCGGAAAGAAATTCCGGCTGGTCCGCCTCCTTCCGAGGGGTGGACCAATCGTTGCGGCCAGGGGCACGGCGGTCTAAAAACGTCTGAAGGGCCGCCATGTCGATGGTCTCCCCGGCAGGCAGACCCTCCAAAATCATGCCGATGGCCGGGGCATGGGACTGGCCGAAGATGGTCAGATGCAGAAATTCTCCGTACCGGCTCACAGGCCCCCTCCTTTCAACGCGTCAAAATCTTCCCAGAAATGGGGGTAGGACTTGGAAACGCAGGCCATGCCCTGCACAGTGACCGGGCTTTCGCACAGACAGGCTGCCACGGCGGCGGACATGGCGATCCGATGGTCGCCGCAGGAATCGGCAATGCCGCCCCGCAGACGGCCCGTGCCGTGGATCAAAAGGCCGTTGGGCTGTTCCTCCACACTGCCGCCCAGAGCTGTCAGCAATTGAGCCGTGGTGCGGAGCCGGTCGGATTCCTTCAAACGGAGCCGTCCAGCGTTGAAGATCTGGGTATCCCCCTCCGCCCCGGCAGCAGTGACGCACAGCACCGGGATCAGGTCGGGGATGGGGCCGGCGTCGATGGCCACGCCCTTCAATTCTCCCCGACGAACCGTTACGGAACCGTTCTCCGTGGAAACACGCGCACCCATGGCGGCCAGAATGTTCAAAACGGCCCGGTCCCCCTGAGAGGAGGCCAGATCCAGTCCGTGAACAGTGACGCCCTCCGGGGACAAGGCGCCCATACACAGGAAGAAGGCGGCATTGGACCAGTCTCCTTCGGCGGTGAGACGGTCCGGGAAACGAAGGCGCTGTCCGCCGGGAATGTGCCACGTCCCCCCGGTTTTCCGCAGAGAGACGCCGCCCCGGCGGAGGGTGTCCTCCGTCATAGTGACATAAGCGGCGGATTCCAGTCCGCCGGTAACGGTGAGGGCGCTGCCCTCATTCAACAGGGGCAGAGCCATCAGTAAACCGGAAATGTATTGGGAGGACACATCCCCCGGCAGAGAAAACTCGCCGGGGCGGAGCCGTCCCCCACAGTAGAGCAGGTCATGGTTCTGCCGGATGGTCATGCCGTGATCCGTCAGGACCTGATCCAGCGGATGTAAGGGGCGCTGCGGCAGCCGCCCTTCCATGTGGAACACGGCGTCTGCTTCCAAAACGCCGGTCAGCGGCAGAAGAAACCGCAGGGTGGAGCCGCTTTCCTGACAGTGCAGATGACGGGTCCCCTGGGGCCTCTGGGTGATGGGCCGCACCGTCAGGTCCTCACCTCGAAGCCAGATCTCAGCACCCAGGGCGTTGAGACAGTCCGCGGTGGCGGCAATGTCTCTGGAAATGCCACGGCAGCGGATCACCGTCTCGTTTTGGCTCAGAGCGGCGCAGATCAGCAGCCGGTGGGCCTGAGATTTGGAGGCGGGGATGTGAACGGCTCCGGTACGGAAGCCAGGCTGAAGAATTTCGATCATCGCAGACCTCCCGCCTTCAGCCACCCGGCCACCTTGTCGGCCGGGACCGGCTCCACACGGCAATGGCCCACCCGCTCCGGTACGATGAACTTGGTCACATCGTCCGTGCGCTTTTTGTCGGCCTCTGCCGCCGCCAGAATATCAGTCAGGGGATAGTCGGTCTCTGTGGGGAGGCCATACCGCTCCAAAACGGCCAGCAGCCGGGGCAGCGTCTCCGGGGTGCAAAGCCCTTTTTCCACGGCGGCCCGGGTGATGATGGCCATACCGATGGCGACCCCCTCCCCGTGGAGCAGGGTGAAGCCGCTGCAAGATTCTACGGCGTGGCCTACGGTGTGGCCCAGATTCAGCAGTGCCCGCTGGCCCCGGTCAAATTCATCACCACGGACCACGTCCCGCTTCATGCCAACACACACGGAGATCACCCGCTCGAACTGCTCCCGCACCGGGGTTTCCTCCAGCTCCCGGAGAAAATCCTCGCTGTAAAGCATGGCGTATTTGATGATCTCGGCGCACCCGGCCCGGTATTCCCGCTCCGGCAGCGTATTCAGCAGGGATGGGTCGCACAGCACCAGAGAGGGCTGATAGAAGCAGCCCGCCTGATTTTTGCCGTGATCCAGATCTACGGCGGTCTTGCCCCCCACAGAGGAATCCACCATGGACAGCAGCGTGGTGGGTACCTGAATATAGGGAATTCCCCGCTGATAGGTGGCGGCGGCGAAGCCTGCCAGATCCCCCACCACGCCGCCGCCCAGCGCCACGAGGAAATCGCTGCGGGTGAAGCGGCGGTCGCAGAGGAAATTCAAAATCTGTCCGTAGGTGGAAAGATTTTTCTGCTGTTCCCCGTGCGGGAACAGGAAATGATCAACTTGAAATCCGGCATCCGTCAGAGCTTTTTCGGCGGCAGCGCCGTAAAGGGCGAACACCGCGTCATCAGAGATCACGGCGGCCCGGCGGCCAAGGCCCAGTTCCGCTGCCATAGTCCCCAGCCGGGTCAGCAGACCCGGCTCAATGACAACGTCATACTCGCGGGAGGCCGCGATATGGATGGTGGTCAACGGCCATCCACCTCCTCTTTTCGTTTCCGGCCCTCGTCCAGCAGGCGGACAAGGCCGGGGAGATCGTTATGTACCATGGCATCCTGATACTGGCGCAGGTTTGCCATCAGGGTATCCAGTTCCGCCATGAGAAAGTCCTTGTTTTCCAGAAACAGTTCCGCCCACATTTCCGGGGCCAGCCACGCTACACGGGTCATATCCTTGTAACTGCCAGCGGAGAAGCCCTTGTGCAGTTCCGCCGTGGGGCTTTTGATATAGGCGTTGGACACCACATGGGCCAGCTGGGAGGTAAAGGCGATCATCTCGTCATGCTGTTCCGCCGTGGTAATGGAAAACCGGCCAAAGCCCGCAGGAGCCAGCAGCTCCTTGACCCGACTCAGCAGGTCGATGTCATTGTGATCCGCCGGGACCAGCACCATAGGAGCGTTGTGGAACATGGTGGGCGTGGCATACTTGAAGCCGGAATTGTGGGTGCCCGCCATGGGGTGCCCACCCAGATAGGTGAAGCCGTATTCCTTCGCCAGCGGGAAGCAGGCGTCGCAGACCAGCCGCTTTGTGCCGCAGCAGTCGATGACCACCGGCTTCGGGCCGATATGCGCGCCGTGCTGCCGCAGATAGTCTACAGCGGCGGAGGGATAGACGGCGATCAGGATCAGGTCGCAGGAGGAAAGACTTTCCTCCGATAAGAGACCGTCCACCGCGCCGGAAAGAACGGCAAAGTCGAAAACGGACTGATCCGTGTCAAAGGCCAGGACCCTATGGCCTGCCTCGTGGTAGGCCTTGGCAAAGGAGCCGCCGATCAGCCCCAGGCCCACGATCCCGACGGTCATGCCGTCACGACCTTCCGGATCTCGCGGATCTTGCCCATCAGAACGTCAAACTGCTCAGGCCGCAGAGACTGCGCACCGTCGCACAGGGCGTGGATGGGATCGTTGTGGACCTCAATGATGAGGCCGTCGGCATTGCAGGCGGTGGCGGACATAGCCATGGGGGCCACCAGCCGGTTGATGCCGGTGGCGTGGCTGGGGTCCACGATGACCGGCAGGTGGGTCAGCTCGTGGAGCATGGGGACCGCCGCCAGGTCCAGGGTATTGCGGGTGTAATCGTCAAAGGTGCGGATGCCCCGCTCGCAGAGGATGACCTGCTCGTTGCCGCTGGCCATGATGTACTCAGCACTCATCAGCAGCTCCTTCAGGGTGTTGGCAAGGCCGCGCTTGAGGAGGATGGGCTTGCGGAGCTTGCCCAATTCCCGCAAAAGGTCGAAATTCTGCATATTCCGCGCGCCTACCTGCAATACATCCACATCCTCAAAGAGGGGCAGGTCCACCACGCTCATGATCTCGGTGACGATGGGCAGACCGGTCTCCTGCCGGGCGATCTTCAGCAGTTCCAGACCCTCGGCCTTCAAACCGGCGAAGTCATAAGGAGAAGTGCGGGGCTTGAAGGCGCCGCCCCGGAGCATATTGGCCCCGGAGGCCTTCACCGCCTTGGCCACCGCCACGATCTGTTCCTCAGATTCCACGGAGCAGGGACCGGCCATGACGCAGAAGTTTCCGCCGCCGATCTTCACATCGCCGACCTCTACCACGGTATCCTCCGGGTGAAATTTGCGGTTGCAGCACTTGAACGGCTCCGTGACCCGCTTTACGGAATCCACAATGTCGAGACTGGCTACCAGGTCCATATCCACCTTGGTGGTGTCGCCCACCAGTCCCAGAATGGTCTGGTACTCGCCCTCGGACACATGGATGTGCAGGCCCAGATTCTGGAGCCAATCCATCAGCTGTTCACGGCTTTCCTGGGTAACACCCGGCTTCAACGCAACGATCATAACGGTTTCCTCCTATAAATTGTTTTTGATGATAAGTGATGAATGAAAAAACGCCCCACAGGCGTAACCTGTGCGGCGCAAAAATCGGCTTGGGGGGCCCTTTTGATTGCAACACAAATTACCCTTACTATGCGTGCATAGTAAAGTAGTAATAGGTGAAGAACATAACAGAAGTCATAGTAGGTATCTCTCCTGATCTCATAAGGCTTTCCAAGATGGTTACAATGTAACACACCCGCAGACCCCTGTCAACAAAGGGCGACGAAAAAAGTACACAATTTTATCGGTTTAAAGCGACTTCGATTCCCGGCGAAATCACAGAAGGCAGAAAATCAAAGCTCCCTCCGGCCCTCCAAGGCCCGGGCCAGGGTCGCATCATCGGCAAATTCCAGATGGCCGCCCACGGGGATGCCATAGGCCAACCGGGTCACCTTGACCTCAAAGGGCTTCAAAAGCCGGGCGATATACATGGCGGTAGCCTCCCCCTCCGTGTCCGGGTTGGTGGCCATGATGACCTCCTCCACACCGCCCTGAGCCACCCGCTCCAGCAGTGGCTTGATGGCGATGTCATCGGGACCGACGTGGTTCATGGGACTGATGACGCCGTGGAGCACATGGTATTTGCCGTTGAACTCCCGGCCCCGCTCCATGGCCGCCACGTCCCGTGGGTCCGCCACCACGCAGATCACAGAGTTATCCCTCTTGGGAGAGGAACAGATGGGGCACAGCCCCCCGGCGGTAAAATTGCGGCATACGGGGCAGTAGGTGACGGTGCGCTTGGCGGTAACGATGGCGTCCGCAAACGCCTGAGCGTCCTCCTCCGGCAGGCTCAGTACATGAAAGGCCAGCCGCTGGGCGGTCTTTCCACCGATCCCCGGCAGACGGGCAAATTGTTCGACCAGCGCCTCCAGCGGCGCGGGAAAATACTCCATGGGTCATGCTCCTTCACGATCCGCAGGGCAGAATCTTCCACCCTGCCCCGCAGCGGTTGTGTTATGCGGTATTTGAATCACTTTGCCCCTGCGGGGCAATCACCCTCTGCGCCTGGCAAAAATACCACGACCTACGCGCCATGGGCGGCAGAAAATCATTTAAATCCATCCTTCGTCAGGACATGTGCCTGACGAAGGATACTCTGCACCCCGCAAGTGTGCGAGCATCCCACGCAAGCGAGATAGCGAATACCTGGCAACATTAGATTTAAATCATTTTTACCGCGACATGCGCGTGGCAAAAATACATTGACCTAAGCGCCTTGGGCGCGTTTACCAGTCCACGGACTGGTGGGGAATCTAAAGGGAGGATGAAATTCCCTCTTTAACCTAACTCCATGGCGAACAGCGCCGCCGCGCCGCCGGTGTGGACGAAGGCGATGTGCTCCTGCCCGTCGAAGTAGCCCTCCTTCACCAGCATCAGGAATTTGGCCCAAGCCTTGCCGGTGTAAACGGGGTCCAGCAGGATCCCCTCCTGCCGGGCCAGTTCCTCGATGTAGGGGGTGTCCTCGGCGTTGGGGATGGCGTAGCCGGCGCCCACATGGTAGATCATCCGGAAACGGCTGTCCATGTCTGTGGGGACGGGCTGGCCCACCAGCCCGGCGGCTTCTTTCACCAATTCGGATACGATCTCCTCAAAGGGGTCGGTATCCACGCCCAGACCTGTGGCCTTGGCCTGCGGGAGAAACAGGGAGGTACCCAGCACCAGACCGGCGGTGGTGCCGCCGGAGCCAGTGGCGGAGGCCACATGGCTGATCTCGATCCCGGCCTCCTTGGCCTGCTCCGCCAGTTCCCGGACGCACTCGGCGTAGCCGATGGAGCCCAGTGCCGTGGAGCCGCCCACGGGGATGATATAGCCCTTGTGTCCCTGGTTGGCCAACACCTCGCAGCGCTCACGCATCTCGGCGTAGATGTCCTCATAGCTGTCGGTGTCCATAAATTCCACCTGCGCGCCGAAAATATCGTCCAGCACCAGATTGCCCTTGCGGTCCGTGACACCCCGCTTTTTCAGGATCAGGACACAGCGCATCCCCAGACGGGCGGCGCAGGCGGCGGTGAGCATGGCATGGTTGGACTGGGCCCCGCCGGTGGTGAACACGGTGTCGCAGCCCTGCTTCTGGGCGTCCGCCAGCAGATATTCCAGCTTGCGGACCTTGTTGCCGCCCAAAGCGACGCCGCACAGGTCATCCCGTTTGATCCAGATGCTCTTGTTGTAGATCCGGCTGATATTTTCCAGCCGGTAAAAGGGCGTAGGATACACGCCCAGCCTGAGCTGAGGCAGATTATTCCAATGACTCATACGCTCATTTCCCCCGGAGTTCCTTGATACGGGCAGGGATGTCCTCCGCCTTGTAGACGGCGCTGCCCGCCACCAGCACGTTGGCACCAGCGTCGATGCAGGTCTGACAGGTGTCGGGGGCCACGCCGCCGTCCACCTCCAGTTCGCAGGCGGGGTTCCGCTCATTGATGAGCTTGCGGATGGCGGCCACCTTGGGCATCTGGTCCGCCATGAATTTCTGACCGCCGAAGCCGGGCTCCACGGTCATGACCAGAATCAGCTCCACCTGATCGATATAGGGCAGGACTGCCTCCCAGGTGGTCTTGGGCTTCAGAACGATGCCCGCCTTCTTGCCCTTGGCGTGGATCTTGTCGATGGCGGCCTGAATGTTTTCCGGGAAATCCGCCTCCACATGGACCGTTACCAGATCGGCGCCGGCGTCGCAGAATTCCTCCACATACCGCACAGGCTTTGTGATCATCAGATGCACGTCCAGGAACATATCCGTGACTTTCCGGATGGATTTCAGCACCGGGATGCCGATGGAGATATTGGGTACGAATACGCCGTCCATCACATCCACATGGACGTAGTCGGCGTCAGCAATGCGATGAATGTCTCGTTCCAGATTCGCAAAATCGGCGGAGAGGATAGACGGAGAAATTTTAATCATGGAGATGACCTCTTTTCTCTAAATTTCCGGCAGATGGGCCGGAGATGTGGGACATGCTTCGTGGCAGACGGCGGCGGGAACGCATAGGATAGCGCAAGCGGCGTGAGCGTCCCCATCGATACGCCCCGCAGCGTCCGCCCTCGGGTCTGACGCCGCCGCTTTTCAGATAGGAGGCCGGCGGCAGCGCCGGCCTCCATTAGGGCGCAAAACAACTGTAATTTCGATGACTGTTTTCAGCCATAGTGTAGCAGACATGGACGGCAAAAGCAACGCCGGGAGAAAAATTTGTGCCCCGCTCCTTTTATTGACCAACGATGGTGCCTATGCTATAATCACCCTGTATGAAGGAAAGGAGGTGGCTTATGCCCGCTATTTCTGTGATCGTACCGGTCTATCAGGCGGAAGCGCTGCTGCCCCAGTGTGTAGAGAGCGTTTTGGCCCAGACCTTTTCCGATTGGGAGCTGCTGCTCATCGACGATGGCAGCCGGGACGGTTCTCCGACCCTGTGCGACGGCTACGCCGCAAGAGACCCCCGCATTCGCGTGTTCCACAAGCCAAACGGCGGCGTGTCCACCGCCCGAAATCTGGGGCTGGAGCAGGCCACGGGACCGTATATCGCTTTTTTGGACGCCGACGACACCTTTGAGCCGGCGGCGTTGGAGACCTTGTGGTATCTGCGGGAAAAGGCCGGGGCAGACAGCGCCGGCTGTGCCCACTACAACGTGACGCCTGACGGGGAACAGCGGACAGAGCTGTTGCTGCCGGCAGGAATCTATGAAGAGACCGGCATCCGGGAAAAGATCCTCTGGCCTCTGGCGGGGGACCGGCTTCAACCGCCGGTGTTCAACGGCTTCATCTGGCGTTTCCTCTTTGACGCCGCCATCCTCCGGGACAATGCCATTACCTTTGAGGGGGCCTATCTGGAGGACGAGCTGTTCCTGATGGAATATTTCGCCAATGTGCACCGTCTCGCGGTGACGGACAAGCCCCTGTACCGCTATCTGGAAAACCCCGCCTCCGCCACCCACCGCTATATGCGGGACTATCCGGCGGTATTCGCCCGGTTTTTGGAGCGAAAGGCGGAGACCGTGGAGAAATACGGCCTTGACGCCGCCCGGCCTCAGTGGCGGGCCAACACAGTGTGGGCAGGGCTGCTGATCGCCGTGGGCAACGAGTATGTGAAGAGCAATCCGAAGCCCGTCCGGGAAAAGCGGAAGGCCGTGGAAGCCCTCTGCGCCCAGCCGGAGTTTGCGAAAGCCATCCGGGAACTACGCCCCAAGGGCTTGGGCCGCAATAAGCAGATCGTGGCGGATCTCATCGGCGGCGGCCGGTTCGGTACGCTGACGGCGCTGTACCGCCTGAAAAATCGTATGTAAGGAGCAACTATGACACTTTGGCAAACCAGCCTGACCTATCAGATATGGGTCTGGCTTTGCGATGTCTATGAGGACAGTACCCTCCACCGTTTTCTGGCGGCGGCGGGCCGTTGGTGCAACGGGCAGATCGAGGAGAGCCGCATCCTGCGGCCGCTGTGCCGGGAAGGGATTGCGGCCCGGTCTTGGCGGGACAGCTTCCTGTGCCGGGTGCTCAGCGCTCTGGTGAACCTGCCGGGGACGCTGCTTCACGCCTGGTACAAGGCGTGGAACCTGACCTTTGAGGACAGCTTTTTCGCACGACTGGCCTTTGACATGGGAGACAGTGCCTCCATTGCCCAGTCCTGGTGCATCGCGGCGCTGTGGTGCATCCCCTACGAGCGCTGGAACAACGCATACAGCTTTATGACCGGCGTTTTGCTGCTGCTGCTGTTTTACGCCGGGGCTATGCGGACGGGCCGCCGTCTGGATGTGGCCCGGATCGGCTTCTATCCGGCGTTGATACTGGCTGCGGTGACGCTGGCCGTGACCTTCTCCTATGCGCCGGGGCTGTCCGCCCGTTTTTTGATCTACCATGTGTCGGCGGCGCTGCTGGTGGTCATCACCGTCAGTGCCGTGCGGAATGGGGAGGATCTGAAGCGGCTGTGCGCCGGGACGGCTGTCTGCGTGGGCGCAACAGGCGCTTACGGCATCGTCCAGCGAATTCAGGGTGTGAAGGTAAATCCCTCCTATGTGGATCTGAAGGTCAACGCCGGTATGCCGGGGCGGGTCTTTTCCATTTTCGACAATCCAAACACCTTCGCACAGGTGCTTTTGCTGCTGCTGCCGCTGGTGCTGGCCCTGTTCCTTACGGCGAAGCACTGGCAATGGAAGGCCATCTGCGCCGGTATCTTCTGCGTGGGCGGCATGGCCATGGCCATGACCTATTCCCGGGCAAGCTGGGTGGGGCTGGCTGTCGCTATGGCGGTATTCGTGTTCCTCTGGAAACCGAAGCTGATCCCAGCCTTTATCCTGCTGTGCGTACTGGCGGTGCCCTTCCTGCCCACCACGGTGCTGAACCGCATCCTCACCATTACCAATACGGCGGACTCCTCCACCTCCAGCCGGGTGTCTCTTTACAAGGCGGCCATTGAGGTCATCCGCCGTTCCCCCCTCACCGGAGCGGGCCTCGGCACCGCCGCCACCCAGACATACATCCGGGAATTCAACCTGTATCACGACAAGGCCCCCTTTGTCCACTCCCACAATTTCTATTTGGAGGTCTGGATTCAGATGGGCCTGCTGGGCGTCACCGGTTTTGTGGGTTCCATGCTGTGGAACATCAAAAACGCCGCCCGGGCGGTCCGGCATAACGGCCCCTCCGTGGGGAGGACGGTAGCAGCCGCCGCTGCGTCTGCCATGTGCGGCGCGATGGTCTGCGGTCTGGCGGATTTCTTGTGGAACTATCCCCGCG